>OGKM01000054.1_pt1 | contig 99524 bp, 82 predicted proteins | sample 1572501 | NCBI WGS metagenome assembly OGKM01 (sample SAMEA2582154, study PRJEB24529) | metagenome | biome: Human gut stool | place: China | collected 2011
AATACTGGGGTGTTTGCCCACAAGCCATCGACTTTAGCCGATGGTGGTTGACGCCAACGTACTTGATCTTGGGTCCGCCTGGAAAACTTGGTGCCATGCTGTATTCTTCAGGATTGTTAACCATCACCACGAGACCGTCATCAGATTGGTAAGTGAAGTCATACTGATGCTCCGCGTACATTTCAAACATGATTTCCAGATAGTATGCCAGCTCTGTAATTGGCAGGTTCTTTTTGATTTTGAATCGCCGCCAGGTTGTCGGTGATCGAAAGTCTTTTATTTCAGCCTTGATTATATAGGTTGGAATTGGCTTTGCCATATCAGTCTCCTCCAAATATTTGCCTTTGCAGCCATTGCAACGTTTAAAACTTTTGAACCGAGTATATCATAAGGTACCTGCCTGCTGAAATCATAAACCACCGCAATGAAAGCGTTCTATTCAGTTGTCAATGATGGCCCAGCGCGCTAAAATATAGTATATAAATACATATCTTTCTAGCAGATTTTACACACTAAAGGGCTAGGTGCTTGGTTGCGCCTAACCCTTTTCTGTTCATTTTAAAATTGATGCAGATTCAGGTTAAGCTTGTATACCCCTGCGCTGTTTAACTATCATAGTTGGCTCACTCTAAACAAGTTAAAATAATTGCAAAATCCTATAGAAAAGCTTCCTAATATGTGATACTTTAGTTTCTTGTGTCTCAGACATCTTCGAATAACTGTTAGCAATATCTTCAGCATAACTAGTAGCATCAGGATAAATGAAGCTCTTGCTAATGCCAATATTGCTTAGTTCTTTTCTGATTTTTTCTTTCTTGCAGCAAGGAATCCTAAAGGCAACTGCCTTATTCGTATTATTTGTATATAACAAAGTATTGATACGTGACTGAATTCGATTTCTCCTCTTTTTTGTTTTAACTTCAGGATCAAGATCGGGATTGGGATCAGGATCAAAATCAATTGGAATCAGCATAAATAATCCTTGTTGATTCTTAATTCGTTGATCAATAATTCTTGGAGTAACGATTTTAGGCAGATACATTTCTACTGGGTTGATAATATGGTCAAAATTGCCACTGTCTCTTTCAATCGCATGATATAAACGAATAGTAGGAACTGCATTGTTAAAGTTATCATATTTATGTGGTAATTTGCCAGCATCGCAAGACAAGCTCGAGTAATCAATTCCCTTACTTAAGGCTTTCAAATAGTCTAAATAGACTTTTTCCCACACTTCTTTATCACTCTTACTAAGCGCTTGATAAAATTTTAAAACTTCAATTATGAAACCATCACTGTCTGTTTTTTTCATTCTGGCCAAAGACGTTTCAATTTCAACTTGATCACTAAAAGAATCTCTCTTGGCGGACACATTAGGATTTTCAGAATTATAATGAGGAAGTACTACCGACTTGTCTAAATTAAAAGAGGATGTGTTCTTCAAGGCTTTTCCAACAAATTCTTCATTATAGAAATTATTAAAAACATACACCACACCATCTTTCCCATTATTATTCTCTACGGCAAAATACAGAGCTATCAGTGCATTAGTCGTTAAATCTAACAATCTAGTAGGTAATTGATGGTGCTGCATCAGAGCTAATCTATCAACATTATTTTGACAATCTTTGAATAAATCAGGATACTTGGCAATAAAATCATTAATCATATTGGATTCATTAGCGTAATACTTTTCATTGCGGAATAAACTAGGACATGTATTTTCATAATCAACATTATCTTGCCCACGGAAATACAATTCTCTTCTTTCACTACCGTTAGTCCTATTCTTATTTTCTTCTTCCAATGATAAATAGATTTTTTCTAATTTTTTTATATAGTAAGCTAGACTAGTGATCCGATTATCTTCAAAATATTGACTGTCTAAGTTTTCAAACCTTAATTTGCTCATATCTATTCCTTCCAACTATTAATATATAGCCGATTATATATTAAGCGTTTACATTTTAGACAAGGAAATTATTTAATGATATTTTCCTTGTTTCGTACTATAACAAACTTAAATCAGACATCTAAATTTAAATTCATGCAAGCTAATAGTAGCTACTTGCAAACTGCTTCCTTAAACTGCCATAATTATACATTTTGAGATTGCCATTTCTGTACAATTTTTAATTGCCTTATATGTATACGCTTTCTTAGATAACTAATAAGCAACCTTCTATACGCGTCATCTCATGTATAGAAGGTTGTTTTCAATTATTAATAATTGTCTTAAATCTGGTTCATAAATTCCTGTAAAGCATTCTGCCACGTTGGGATGGTGAATCCAGTGGCTTCCGCTTTTTTCAAGCTCATAATGGAATGACGTGGTCGGTATGCCTTTTGCGGATATTCTTCAGAGGTAACTGGAACAACCTCTACGTCCTTATCTTTCAAAATTTCACAGGCAAATTCATACCACGAGCAACTGTCTTCATTTGACAATTGATAAACGCCATATTCACAATGATGATCAACCAGATACGTCATAAATTCTGCCAATGTCCGAGTCCAGGTCGGGCGGCCAACTTGATCATTAACTACTGTCAAATGATCATGATCCTTAGCCAGGCGCAACATTGTGTAGACAAAGTTCTTGCCATATTCGCCAAAGACCCATGAAGTCCGAATGATGTAATAATCAGTCATGGCAGCTTGAATAGCCTTTTCTCCAGCCAGCTTGGCTTTGCCATACTCATTTTTAGGATTGGTAGGATCGTCAACCTCATACTCGCCCGTCTTAGTACCATCAAATACATAATCCGTGCTAAGGTAAACCAGCTTGGCACCAACTTTAGCTGCTACTTCAGCCAAGTTGCGAGTGCCCTCTTCATTTACCCGCCAGTTAATTTCCTTGCCTTCGTCTTCAGCCTTATCGACTGCCGTATAGGCCGCACAATGATAAATCACTGCTGGCTTAAGAGCAGTTACCTGTTTTTCAACTGCTTGACGGTCCGTAATGTCCATATCCTTGGCATCACGTGCATCATAAGCGATTCCGCGTTCATTCAGTAAATGACGCAACTCTGTCCCCAGTTGACCATTTGCGCCGATAATTAAGATTTTTGACATTTAAATATCTCCTAAAATCATTAAATCATTCAATTTTATAATCCGAAACCAATTAAAAAGTTTTTTTGACATACCCTTTAATATTGAATAAATATGTATCCTTAAATTACAAATAGCATAAATTAAAACCATCAATAAGACTAACTAAAAAGCCTATTCTTAAAAAACATAAAATTGCGTCTTAATTTTGATTTCAAAGATAATTCCTTTTCAATCATCGGTAAATATTTGATTTTTAAATTATTATTATTTACCCATACATTAAGTAAAATTTCCGAGAGATATCCATAAATTCTCTTTTCGGCAATTGTATAGTTTGTTGTATCAGTATTTTTCTCTACATAATTTAGTATATTAAATAGCCATTTATTATACCTATCAAAGTATTCTCGACTGGTAATTAGCATATTACAATACGAAGCTTGCTTTTGTTTGAGTATAAAGTCGAAAGATTCTAAATAGTCGGGTGCTAGTTTTTTTATTGCCTCTCTGGTTGTTAATAAATCTTTTTTCTTGCCAGCTCCATATAAATAATAATGTGTTGATACAGAATGATTCCAGTACCACGGCTTTGGAAGGATAATATCATATTTTTCTAAATATTTATCTAATGTACTATTACACAACAATTTCCTTTTAAAAAATGAATTCGCAAAATATCTTCTATAATGATTTAATCCGATATTTTCAAATTTATCTGATATATTTTTCCAAACCCAATACTGCGCCGTTAATTCACAATATGAAGAATTTTTATCTGAAATATTACACTTCACATCATCATGAAATCTGGTATCAAAAGAGTGTTGATTTTTTCCAACACCAATTGATTTATATGGATCATATTCTGGAGTATTGTGCTTTTTATGCTTAACTACAAATATTAAATTGTTCATAGTCATAACCCTCTCAAATTCTTAGTACTAACATTTATGATTTTATTTGGCTTATAACGCCATTAATCATATTGTTTTTTAATAAAACAAGAATACTTAAATAAGCAAATATTGAACATATAGCTGATAATAACAATCTCAAAGGCACATTAGCTACATAGGAATGACATACTAAGCATATTAATACTATACAACTACTAGCTACTGCTGCTTGTGTAATATTTTTTTTTAACTTGCTTATCACGGAATACATTAATTAAAATATTACGTCCATAATAAAATGATAGTATAAATGTTACAAAATCAGCAATGACACTTGTAATAGCAGCACCTTTTTCAGAAAATAATGGAATCAAGACAAAATTAAGACCAATATTTATAATTGCTCCAAGCATCGTACAATTTAAGGATTTAATCTCTTGCTTTGTCGGTATCAGAATACATTGTATGATAGTAGAGGAGATAGCACTGAAAATAAGTAGAAAACATAAGATTCTCAATGACGTAACTGCCCTTAAATAATTACTTCCCGATATTATTTGAATGATATCCTTGCTTTCCATAAAAAGGCCAAGAACTGCTGGTAAGTAAATAATAAAGATAATACTTATTACTTGTTTCAATAACCTATAGTATTCTCTTAACTTCCCAGTTCCCATAAGCATAGATAGACGTGGTATAGAAACGGTTATTGCCGCTATTAATGTAGTATTCACTATATTATTAATTTTGGCTGCTGCACTATAAATTCCGACTACATAGTCATTCTTCATAAAACCAAGCATTACTGTATCTGAATTTACATATAATTGTATTGCCACATTAGAAGCAAAAATTATTAGTATTGGCAATACGTACTCTTTCCAATTAATGTCAAAATTTATCCTAACATCACAGAATTTCTTTACATGTATATAATTTAAAATGTAAGATCCAGATGATGCAAATACTGTAATAGCTACATAATTTAAATAGTCACCAGATTTTCTCACAAAAATAAATAGCAAAACTATGGAAAGAAGTTTGAATATTATATTTCTAGTAGTAATATATCCATACTCTTCAAAAATTACATACACCCAGTCCATACCTAAAGTAGTAAAAAATATTTGAATACTAAAAATTAAAATTGCACTAACATATTTAGATATATTCGGAGTCAATATTAAAAAAGCAAAGAGCAAAATATAAGATACAACCATAGATAAAAGATTAAACGTAAAAATTTTACTCGTAAATTCACTAATTTCTTGTCGATTATCTCTTAACTTGGAACCTTCACGAACTGCAAAAGTGCTAATACCCAATGATGCAATTAATAAAAAATAGCTGTTTATCGAATTCGCAAAATTATACTTACCAACACCTTGAACAGACAAAACCCGCGATATATATGGAAAAGTAATCAATGGAAATAATAAGTTAAGCATATTTTGCATTCCATTAAAAATTGCATTTAAACCCAACGACTTATTTTTCAACTAATTTCTCCTTTATTTCGAATTCTGCAAGCGTTCAACAAGTTCTTTAGCTTGTTCAACACTCTCAATTTTTTGATACATAATTTTTTTATTCTTTAATATGATTTGTGGATTTAAATGTTCATAGTTAATTTTTAATAATTCTTGAATTATTTCTTTTGAAAACCTATGTTTCAAAATTTTAGCTGGAACGCCACCAACTATTGCATATGGCGGAACATCTTTGGTAACTACTGCCCCTGCAGCAATAATTGCCCCTTGACCAATATGTACACCAGATAAGATAGTTGCTCCATATCCTATCCAAACATCATCATCAACTATAATGTCACCTTTAGAAATCGCATCAATGCCATTCATAAAGTAAGACTTAAATGGATATGTAGAAACTAAATTAGTTGGATGATCTAACCCGGCTAAAAAAGTAACATTTTCTGCAATACTACAGAAATTACCTATATATAATCTATTATTAGTAATCGCATGAAAATCAATAATACCGTAGGAATAATTTCCAATACTAACATTTTGTATTGGAAAAAAGTTAGCAACCGTTGTGAAATTATTCGAATTTCTTTTTCGCCATCTTTTTTTAAATCGATAAAAAACTAATCGATCCTTTAATGTAGACATACTTAACTTCCTCAACTTAACTCTTTAAATCATTATTAATGTTGGCTAACATTTCAGCTTTCCTAACAGATTTTTTTGTGAAGTCTCCTTTGGAAATATGTATTGCTATACGTAAAATGTTATTTCTATATCTAGTATACTGAGCTTTAGAAATTGAACCGATTTTTTGAGGAATTTCACTAAGACTATTAATTAATATTCCACATTCATTTTCTTTAACAAACTGCGCCATAGCAGACTTACTATAAACAATTACTGGCATACCACATAAAGCATACATTGAAAATTTATGAGGACTCACAAAGTTATAATATTTAGCATTATTATCCTCATCATTAATGTTTACAGAACTACCATTCCAAACTAATCCCCAGTCTCCTTTCAATTTCTCAATACTTTCCTCTGCTGAGAAACCACCTTTATAGATTACATTATGTGGTAATCTATTGCTTACTTCTCCCTTGCCATAAACATAATACTGTAATTTCCCAATATCTTGATATTTAAGTTTAGTTAAAAAGCCTGATTGTTTATAACTCAAATTTCCACCATAACAAATGACATCATTGCTATAATGCGACATCACATCTTTGATAGTTGAATCTGTCAAAAAATCTAATACATTCATTTCTACAGTTGGTTTCTCTACCCCATAATTTTTTAAAAATTTTGACATATTATGATTTTGAGAAATTATGCAAGTTGCTAAGCTTAAGCGCTCTAATTCCCTCTTTTTTTCTTGTAATGAAAAATTTCTAGAGTACCTGATAATATCAATATCTTCTATAAGAGGAATAATTTTTACGTTCTTTTTCGCTAAAATTTTATAAACTAGCTTTCTAGAAAGCTTGGGGGTTACTTGATCAATATAAATTACTATCGAATCATTCTTTATATGTGAGAGATTCATATAATCTTTAAAATATTGAAAGATTAGTTTTTTCTTACTATATCCTTCATGGACATAAACAGGTTCAAAGCCTAAATCATTGCATGTATTAATGATATCTCTAGGAAATTTATTTCCTGCAAACATACCATCTTTATTCATTTTAGGACCAATTATATAATTCATCGGCTATATACCTTTCATAAAAATTATTACTAAACTTTCCGAATATTGTATGACTCACTTTCTTGGCAAAGTATTTAGTCATTTAGGATATGCTGAAAAGTTTTTAAAGTCTGTGACCATGAACGTTCTTTCATTGATTCAATCCCATTCCGTGCTATCCTAATTCTTTCATCATCATTCTTGAATAATGAAATGATGCATTCTGCTAATTTTTTTGAATCTTTAATCGGAACTAATAGTGCATTATATTCATCTCTAGCATATTCATACACACCTTTATATTTAGTAGAAACTAAAGCACAACCTGCGGCTAAGCTCTCGGCACCGGTTAATCCAAACCCCTCTTCTACAGAAGCACACAAAAAAATGGAGCACTTATTATAAAGTTCGTTTACTTCATTCTGTTTTAAGTTTCGGTGATATATATACCATTCTGGAACATCCGGCCTTTCTGGAGTGCCAAACATTTCAACTAGTATATCTGGATATTCTCGATGTACTAGGTCTAAAGCCTCAAAAGCATACTTTAATCCCTTACACTTATTTTTGTGATAAAGTAATCCAATTACATGTTTATTTCTCTCATCTAACGGTTTTACAGGATAAAATATGCTTGTATCTATTGCATTAGGTAAAAAATATGTATTATTTTTATCGTATTTTTGGACTATTTCTTTTAACCAATGTGCAATAGCAATATTTTTCATACCTAAAGAATATGTTTTGTTTACATAACTATTACTCTTATTCCAATTTTCATAGCCTTGTATTAAATATATCTTTTGTCCTTTGTTTTTAGGCAATCTATACACCGGAAAAGCTGTAGAAACAGCAGTAGCAACAATAAAATCTGCATTCCTAAAATACTTAGATGAGTAACTTGGAATAATATCAATGTTTACTTTTTTATTAAAATTAAACCAACTAGGTAAAATTTTAATAAAAATCAGAATCTTACAAATTAATATTCTCACAGACAAAGGAAGTTTTGTTTTTTTTAAAGATTCTGAAGACATAGCTGATATAGTCACTTCATTTCCTTCAAGAGCAAGCCTATTAGCTAATTCATATATTACTTTTTCTCCGCCAATAGGAGTTCTAGAAATACCTGACACACAAAAAGTTATTTTCATTTTTTCCCCCTACAAATTACAAAAAGGTTTTATATTCCTACGCACTACAAGAGATTATTTAAAGTTACAATATTATGTACATTAACAGCTATATCTATAAGAAATTCCCCTACTTAAACTTAATGTAGTGGAATCTACTAACATTAACACATGTGCCTTTAGTAAATAAATCCAGTTCAGTAAATTTAGACTCTTATCGTTATAAACATTATTCAAATTCGTGTCATAATGAAAATTTCAGAGTATCTCCCATAAAAAATTACTCTTTCTTTCCAATCTAACGTTTGAGTTATTCATAATTAACTTCAACTACACACATTATATGGGCTTCCTAAAAATTGTAGAATATGAAAAGTCACCAAGTAGCTGACCTGGTGACTCCATTTCTCACTAGAACAATACTGTAGCCTAAAATATCCTTATGAAATTCCAGTTATAAAGTCGATGATCTTACTTCAAATTTACAGTGTTGCAAGGAAGGAAATACTAATCATGTTTAAAAAGACATGGATATACTCTGTCTACTAGTTATGGAACCTACCATCTATTAATGTAATAAATATCCGTTCTTCCACCCTTTTAGAATAGCTAAGACTTTCTTTTTTTTATCTTTTTCATAGAGTAATGCTACAAAAATATATATTAAATTTCTGTAATTTCCTCGTACTAAATGTAACGTAAGGCCATGCTTTTTAGGATAGTAGATATTATTTTGTGCAATATAGTACGCTCTAAAAGCACTATGTTCCATATTATTGAATTTCCACAATAAAAAATGACATTTTTTTGCGTTACCAATAGAATGATTTAGTCTAGCGGATGATACTTGTATAATCTTGAATCCTGCTTTCCTAACTCGGTAACAATATTCAAAATCAACACTATCAATAAACATTTTTTCATCAAATCCATCAATCTGTGTCCAAACTTTTAAATTGATTAATGCTCCAGAAGTAATACACGTCCTGACAAACTTAAATTTATTCGAAAAATTATGCCCAATAACACCTACATTACGATCAACAATAACTGGTGCAACTATCCCAACGTTTGAAGTAATTGATAAATAATTACTTAAGTTATTAACAAAATTAATGGGACAAATAGAATCTTGATCGAGAGTTAGCAACCAATCATATTTTGCTTCGATTGCAGCCTCACTAAGTTGGTTTAATGCTCTCGCAATTCCTTTATTTTGTTTATTAATAATTAGTTTTACATTATTAAACTGTTCTATAATTTTTTCTATTTTTTTTAAGTTACTAGAACCATTATCAACTACTAAGATTTTTGATACCTGATTATCTACTGCTGCTATGTTTTTTTTTAATATTTCAATATTAGGATTATATAAAACTATCCCACAAGCTATTTCCTTATTCATCTAAATTAATCCAATCACTCACTTTTTTTGCACGACCATCCCTAATCCCATTACTTATTGCACTAATTACCTTTATCTTATTACTAGATCTTAAAATACTAGGTAAGTTAAATGCTATCCAAAAGCCCAAATAACTAGAGGCATTATAATTTTTGTAACCAATACCACCATACTTTTTCAATTTTTTATTGAGATAAATAACATTACGATTAGTGTAGTAAACTCTCATTGGACTAACTTTTTTCTTATAACCTAATTTAGCAAAATTTATGTTATGCATTATTTTAGAAACATCAATCCAGAAATTTTGTATTCTTTTTGATTTAGGCTCAATTACGCCAAATTCTTGATCAAGAATTACATTGTTTAAACGCAGAATTTTATATTTCGAATGAATCATCCGTTTACAAAAATCATTATCAACCAAATCAACAAATAACCATTCATCAAAGCGTCCAATTTTTTTCCACGCATCAATTAATGTACAACTACCTGAGGTAATACATTCCGTAACATATTCTTTATCATGAGATACTTCATGTTTATCATAAGAACGACGCCTATCAACAATCAAGGGACAGATTATGCCAATTTTTTGCGTATTAATATTTCTTTTATATTCATCAAGCAATCCCTTAGGAACTATAGAATCCTGGTCAAAAGTTACTACCCATTCAAAACCATCATTATCAGCCGCTTTCATAATTCTATTAAGCCCATAAGCAATACCTTTATTTTTATATTCGGTCATATAAATGACATTTCTAGGTTTTGGAATATTTACTTTAACAGTACTATTATCAAACACATATACCCTAGAAAATTGATTAACCACACTACTAAAAGATTTTATAAATCTTTCATAGTTATTAGGATTGAAAACAACTATGCCTGCTGCAATTTTGCACATAATCTACCCTCATTAATAATTTATCTATCAAATTCAAAAAAGTTCATATAAATAATTATTTTGAAACATTGGATACCACACATCATAAATATTTATAGAATTTAGAACTTTCATATAAAATAACGTGAATACAAAAAGAATAAGCAAAATTTCTACAGAAAAAGCATACACATTAGTTTTTACTTTCATAAAACTTTCTGTCGGAATTGCATTAGTCAAATAAATATAATTAACTAAAATTAATCCTTCCTGTAAACGATACATTTCAGAAGTATATTTCAGTATGATTCCAATAATTATTAAAGTAATGATATCTATCTTAAGCAATAGCATTATTTTGTCAGTATCTTTAAAATAATGCTTATATTTTAAAACAATGATACACATAAGTATTTCAAAAAATGCAGTTACTAATACTATCTTTAACTGCCCAAATGTTCGACTAGATGATAGCTGATATGCTGTACTTAGATATGCGCTCATTCTATTTGTTGTGCCAAACAAATTAAGAAATTTACTAATTAAACTAGGACTTATTACATACAAAATTAATGCATTAAAAAGTAACATAAAAATAAGATTAAACCTAAGACTACATTTTTTAGCTATTAATAATAAAATCCAAAATATAGCGGATGTATGTATAGACGATGCAATTAAAACGCCAATAATATACTTCAACTCATTAATAGTCACATCAAATCCAATTTTTTTACTATTATCATTAAATAAATATTGTAAAGCAAAAACGAATACCGCTGTAGCTAATGCAAATCTAACTTGTGATACATGATATTCAAAAGGACATAGAAAATACATAATTAAAATTACATTGGGATATTTAGAATATTTCCAAATAGTACTTCCCACTAATGAAATTTCAATCGCTGATATTATCCCTTTGTACTCTATGAAATTTAACCCTATCTTCCTACATATATTTATTAATAATGAAAATAGAAACTCAGAGTTATTTACCCAAAGCTCTGGGTTATAGTATCTACTAAGATACACTTCTTGATCCGCATTATTATAAATAAATGTCATTAACGTCCAAAAGAAAAAAATAGTAATTATAAAAAGGCCTCTAGATTTCTTAAACGTTAGCCCTAATACTAATAAAACAATCGAAATTAATATTGCCATTTTTCTAAATTATTTCTATAATACCAATTCATTAACAATCTTTTCTAAATTATTATTAAATTTTTTGTTATTACTGATTTTCCTAATTTTCTTATTTCTTATAATACTGTCATATTTAATAATTGCATCGCCGAGATTATTAATATCATAAATTGGAATTATATTACCCATTTTCTTTTCTATTAATTTTATAAAATCTACCTGGTGATTATTAACATGCTCATTAAATTCTGATTGTCTTGGAACAACAATAGGGATTTTATCGTATTGTAATACTTCAATAAAACTAGATGGTCCGCCGTGTGTAACAACTATTCGAGCATTTTTAAAATACTTTTGCATATCACTATAGGACATCATTTTATGCATTTCACAATTTTTCGCTTTATAAGAGCTGAATCCATATTGAATTACTACTTTTTCGTTAATCTTCCCATTCGCGACCAAATCATCCATTTCTTTTATCAAACGATTAAAAGGTTGCTCATGTGTCCCTACTGTTACAAATATCATAACTAGAAAACACTTCCTAAATTGATAGCCTTAGGATATATTTTTTTCATTTCTTCCCATTCAACAATAAACTTATCCGTAATTGGATATACCAATTTCCCAGTAACTGTCGGCTTATCATATCTATCAAATACTTCTATATAAACTAACTTTGCCCCTAATAATTTACCAATATAGAAAAACGGTACTGCTACAGCAGCGCCACTAGAAATGATAACATCAGGTTTCTCCTTTTTTAAAACTTTTAAAGCCAAAAAAGTATTTTTGATTAAATTCTTCAAATTATGATTAGTCGGAAAATAACATGAATACACCCGTTCATTTTTAAGTTTACTTCTAGCATCTTCTTTGTTAAATGTTACCCAAAAACGATCTTTATGTTCCCAAAATGGTTTCAACATATATAAATGAGTCAAATGTCCACCGCTTGAACCTACTAAACACACTTTCAAAATATTTTCTCCTAATTTTTAGCAATAAACCTAGTATTACATGTTACACAGAAGAATGGATATTAACTACTTGACAGTATTATGTAAACTACATAATCTAAATTTTATTGACCATTCTTAGCATACTTGGCTTCCACAGCGGCTTTTTCCGCTTCCCACCAATCACGGTGTTCGGTATACCACTTAATCGTGTCCTTCAAGCCTTCACGGAAGTCCGTGTACTTAGGCTCCCACCCCAGCTCGGTCCGTAGCTTGGTAGCATCAATTGCATAGCGCAGGTCATGGCCAGGACGGTCCTTAACGTGATCATAGGCGTCTTTAGGCTGACCCATCAGTTCCAGAATCAATTCCAGAACCTCTTTATTGTTCTTTTCGCCATCGGCACCAATCAAGTAAGTCTCGCCAATCTTGCCCTTGGTCAAAATCGTCCAAACCGCTCGTGAATGATCATTGGTATGAATCCAGTCACGCACGTTCTTACCTGAGCCATAAAGCTTTGGCCGAATGCCACTCAAGATATTAGTAATCTGCCGTGGAATGAACTTTTCAATATGTTGGTAAGGACCATAGTTGTTTGAACAATTGGAAATCGTCGCCTTCAGTCCAAATGAACGAACCCATGCCCGTACCAACAGGTCGGAACTGGCCTTGGATGATGAGTAGGGGCTGGATGGACGATATGGTGAGTCAGGCGTGAATTTTTCACCCGGACCTTCACCATGACCTGGCAAGTCTTCCCGTAATGGCAGATCACCATAGACTTCATCAGTCGAGATATGGTGGAAACGGACATCATACTTGTGGCAAGCTTGAATCAGCGTGTAAGTGCCAACAATATTGGTTTGAATAAATGGATCCGGATTCTGCAGTGAATTGTCATTATGGCTTTCAGCCGCGTAGTGAACTACGGCATCAGCTTTTGAAACCAACTGATCAACCAGTTCTTTGTCACAGATGTCGCCGACTACCAGTTCCACACGATCAGTTGGCAGTCCCGCCAGATTGGCCTTATTGCCGGCATAGGTCAGCTTGTCCAATACCGTGATGTGTTCTACTTCCGGATGGTTGTTAACGACGTAGTGAACGAAGTTGGAACCGATAAAGCCGCAGCCCCCTGTTACGATAATATTCTTATATTCCGTCATGCTCGCGTCTCCTAGATTTCACCGTAGACAAATGGATTATCCTTTTCGAATTCCGTCAGTGTTGGCTGCTTGGCATCCTTTTCAGAAGTAATCGCCTTGTCAAATTCAATTGGCCAGTCAATGTTGAGTTCAGGCGTCTTAAACGAGATTCCGCCATCAGCTTCAGCATCGTAGTAGTTGTCACACTTGTAGACAAAGTTGACATTATCAGTCAGCGTCAGGAAGCCATGTGCAAAACCGCGTGGTACCAACAGCTGACGATGGTTGCTGGCGGAAAGAATGTAGCCTTCCCACTGCTTATACGTTGGTGAACCCTTCCGCAGATCAACAATGACATCCAAAACCGCCCCGGTAACCACACGAATCAGTTTAGTTTGCGCAGCCTGACCACGCTGAAAGTGCAAACCGCGTAAAACACCGGCTTGAGTGGACAATGATTGGTTATCCTGAACAAAGTCAAAATCAATACCAGCAGCTTTAAAATCACAATCGGAGTAGGTTTCCTCAAAGAAGCCGCGGTGATCGCCAAAGACGGCTGGTGTGATAATTTTAACGTCTTGTAATTTTGTCGTTTGAACGTTTAATTTACCCATAGTCTATTTCTCCTCTGCCAAACGCAATAAGTACTGACCATAGTCGTTTTTCTTTAATGGCTGTGCCAGTTTAATCAGTTCGTCTTTATTTATGTATCCCATCCGGTAGGCAATTTCTTCAATTGCAGCAACCTTCAGATTTTGTCGTTTCTCAATCGTGGCGATAAAGTTGGCTGCTTCCAGCATTGAGTCATGCGTGCCAGTATCAAGCCAGGCATAACCGCGCCCCATTAACTGAACGTCCAACTGACCACGTTTTAAGTACTCTTTATTGACGTCAGTGATTTCTAATTCGCCCCGGGCTGATGGCTGAATGTGCTTAGCAATCTCAACGACATCATTATCATAGAAGTAAAGCCCGGTCACTGCATAATTACTCTTAGGCTGTTTTGGTTTTTCTTCCAGTGAGAGGGCGTGCATATTTTCATCAAACTCAACGACGCCAAACCGTTCTGGGTCATTGACATGATAGCCAAACACCGTTGCCCCGCTCTCTTTTTGCGCGGCATTTTGAACCAGCTTGGAAAGCCCCGAGCCATAGTAGATGTTGTCGCCTAAAACGAGGGCAACTGAATCATTGCCGATAAAATCTTCACCTAAAATAAATGCTTCAGCCAAGCCATTCGGATGTTCCTGTATTTGATAGGAAAAGCTCATCCCAATTTCCGAACCGTCCCCCAACAGTTCTTTAAATAACGGCAAATATTCTGGCGTTGAGATTACCAAAACCTCACGAATCCCTGCCAGCATCAAAGTTGACAATGGGTAATAAATCATCGGCTTATCATAAACCGGAATCAATTGCTTAGAAATACCACGGGTAATTGGGTAGAGCCGTGTTCCACTACCCCCAGCTAAAATAATGCCTTTCATTATGTATTCTCCTAACTCCTAATATGCACTATTCGGAAAGATCATAATCTTGACCGTCATAAAGATAATCCGGCAATCATACCAAAAACTGGCTTTGTTTATGTATTCAATATCTAAACTGACCATTTCATCAAAACTGGCCTTATTGCGAACCGTTGCTTGCCAAAGCCCCGTACAGCCAGGCGTAACCAACAGCCGCTGCTTATCATAATCAGTATATTCAGCGACCTCGCTTGGCAGTGGCGGTCGCGGTCCAACCAGACTCATATCCCCCAAGAGTACGTTTACCAATTGTGGCAGTTCGTCCAAGCTGTATTTACGGATCCACTTACCAGTCCTGGTAACTCGTGGATCTTCCTTCATCTTAAACATCGCGCCTTCAACCTCATTTTGGTCGAGCAGCTGCTGTTTAATCTGATCGGCATTCTGCACCATTGAACGAAACTTGTACATTTTAAACGACTTTTCGTTTTTTCCGAGCCGCGTCTGTGAGTAAATTACTGGACCACCATCCTCAAGCTTGATCCGTACTGCAATCACCAAAAATAATGGCGAAAGCAGCAGTAAGGCAAGCAAGCTGGCAATCATATCAAAGCCGCGCTTGCAGACTGGATAAAACAGCCGCTTTTTTACGCGTTGCTGATTGACGTATGCTTTAGTTTTTGTTGCCATCATCACACGATTCCTCCTCCCTATATCATTTTTAGTCGAAAAGAGGGGCGAGGTTACCCCCCCCCACCTAATTTTCTTAACTAAAAGAACCAAAAATGCTTCTTTTTAGGCAGTGGCTGCCAATCTAAATTAATCTGATCCCCATTAATAATATCGCGCGCGTTTTGTTCATATGTATCAGCCAGCTCAGCGCCAAATTCACTACGCAGTTTCTGCAGCGCCTCGCTAAGCTCGTATTCGCGATGACTCAAGGCATGCGCGTCAGAGGCAAAGATTGCTCCCTGCCCGGCCTTGATCATGCTGGTCGTAACCTTTTCAATCTTTTTACCGAATCGGCCCAGATAACTGCTGGACGTCAATTGAGTCAGACATCCCTGCTCTAAAAACGGCTGCAGTCTTTCCGGATGTTCCAACAGCTCGGCATTCCGTTCTGGATGGACGATAATCGGCACAATGCCTTGTTGACGCAGCTTAAAGACCATTTCCTTAGCGTACTGTGGCACTTCTTGGCTGGGAAACTCCAGCAGCATGTAGCGCCCACCCTCATCCGCGAACAAAATATCATCTTTTTGCAAGGCTTCCAACAGCTCGCCATTGATCCGAACTTCCTGACCTGGAAAAACCGTTAATGGAATCTCGTTTTCATTCAGCGCTTGTTGAAAGTCCGCCGTCAGCTGCAATACATCGGCTTTATGATTGACATAGTGCCCATTCATATGATGCGGCGTCAATAAAGCGTGCGTTACGCCATCATTAACCGCGTCTTGGGCCAGTTTTAAAGAAGTCGCGAGGTCAGGTGAACCATCATCCACGCCTGGCAACAAGTGACAATGCAGATCGATCAAAACCATCTTGATTCACCCTTCCTGCTGTATGCGACGAGCCTAGTTTTCCGATTCTTTTTCGTAGCCGTAGCCATATCCATAGCCGTAGCCATAACCGTAGCCCGCGTCGTCTTCTGGTATGACGTCATTCATGACATAGCCTAGCAGATGCGCGTGACTCATCTTCAACAGTTCAACGGCCCGGCGCACACCAGCTTTTTGCGTCACGCCTTGTCGTACAACCAGCACCACGCCATCCACGCTGCCCGCAATCGTTTGCGTATCAGTAACTTCCAGCATTGGTGGCACGTCTAATACGACCAGATCGTATTGGGCCTGCACGGCTTCCAAAAGTACCTTCATTCGTTGTGAGCTCAGCAGCTCGGCTGGGTTAGGCGGTACCGCCCCGCTTGGCAGCAGGTCTAATCCTTCAATGCCGCTTTCCTGGATCACATCGTTTAAGTTGACTTCTGCCTGGTCACTGCTCAGAACCGTTGACAATCCTTCTTGACCAGCCAGATCAAAAGTTGAGTACAGCGTTGGGCGGCGCATGTCGGCATCGATCAGCAGTACGCTCTTGCCTTCTTGGGCCCAGACAACAGCCAGGTTGGCCGCAATGGTGCTTTTCCCTTCACTGATGTTGGCGGAAGTAAAAGCAATCGTTTTTAAGCGTCGGTCCACGGCCATGAAGTGAATGTTGGTACGCACGGTCCGAAACTGTTCTGCGGCTACGCTCTTAGGCTTAGCCACCGTGATCAGCTTGGCGCCGTTTTTCATCGTATTGTTGTCAACTCGTGACTTGCGTTTGAAGATTCCCATCATAACCCTCCTTTAGACCCGGCGCGTCTGCGTATTTTGCGAACGCCGCTTGATTGAGAAACCGTCATCCAAGTTGATGTGGGTAATCTGACCAAGATTCGTCAAGCCCAGCTCATCAACCATAAAGTCGTTGTCACGGACACTGGTATCCATCAGATCGCGCATCAGTACGATCATAAAGCTGATCAAAAGCCCCAAAACGGCCCCGGCCAGCGTAAACAGCTTAACGTTAGGCGATGACGGCTTAGTTGGTGTTGCAGCCCGAGCAACGACCGTCACGTTGTTGACATTCATGATCTTTTTAATCCGCTTTTTGAAGACACTGGCAATCGTGTTGGCGGCTGCCGCGGATTTCTTTGGATTATCGGTTTCCACGCTGATGGAGAAGACTTGCGAGTTGGTCTGCGTCTTGATCGTGATCGCGTCTGACAGCTGGCTGGTCGTCATGCTGTAGCCTTGACCAGTGTGTTCAACCTTAGCTGGCTTAGCCGCGCTGACCAGCCGCTTGGTTCCATCAGCCAGCGTCTTGTACTTGGCTGGTTGGGCCTTGCGAATGACCTTGACTGGGTTGGCCAGCTCTTTTTTGGTTTCTTTTAGGATTACTGGACTGGTAATAATGTCCTTGTATGTATTAATAACCTGAATATCGGCCTGCTGGTTGTTGTAGGCCTGACCATTGGCATTGTTTTCATTTTTTTGGTTAACCAATAATTGCGTGGTTGCCGTGTATTTCGGCGTCATAATGAATTTAGAAACGATAAAGCCCGCCAATGCTAGAGCAATCGTACAGGTAATCAAAAACTTCAGATGTTTACGGCACAGATTAAACAGGCGACGCAAATCGATCGTGTTGTTACTGCTGTTTTCCAATGTTTTCCTCCTTTAATCAGTCACGCTGACGTGTTTAAGCTGCAAGGCATCGCGAATCTCATCGGATACGCGCTGCATTTCGCTGGTTGGCACGACTTCAAACGACTCGCCGCCTTCATTGTCGCCATGGCCCTGCGCGTGATCAGAAATCACTTTGCTATTAGCCTTGCGATACTTCATGGCTAAAGTCGTCATGTCGCTGAACGTCAGATTGGTCTTAGACTGATCAGCAATCGAATTCAAGAATTTTTGGTTGAGCACTGACTTATATGAAGCAGCTTCCTTCATTAAAGCGGTAATGACCAGGCGCTGCCGTTCTTGTCGGCCATAGTCACCCTGTGGGTCATCGTAGCGCATTCGACTGAAGGCCAGGGCTTTAGCACCATCCATGTGATACGTCTTGCCCTTTTTAAAGCTGTAGCCTTCATAGTCAAACGTCAATGGCGAAGTCACACTGACGCCGCCCACTTGATTAATGGCTTTTTCCAACCCGCCCATGTTGACCATTACATAGTAGTCAATTGGTACGTTAAAGTATTTTTGCACGGTATTGATGGTTTCTTTAACCCCACCATATGTATAGGCCGCATTGATCTTGGCCGGTGAATATTCAGCGTAGCCGGGCAGATTAACTTTCATGTCCCGCGGCAGGCTGACAATCGTGGTCGTCTTTTTTTGCGGATTGAGCGTCATCATCATGATCGTATCCGTCCGCCCTTTGTAATCACGGCCCAGCGCCCCCGTATCAGTCCCCAAAAGCAGGATATTGATTGGCTTGCCCTGCTTGAGGACCTTGTCAGCATTCCGATATGTCTTGGCGCCCGATTCGCTGTACATATTATTGGTAGCAACATGGACGTTTCGCCAGGCAACCCCCGCAAAAATCAAGGCGAGAATCACCAAAAATCCAATAAATGACCACAAAATCTTCAAACCTAGTCGTTTCCGACGATGGTGATGGTGGTGGTGGTGATGGTGCGAATGGTGCACCGGTTGATTTTGCTTCGATTCTTCATTCATATTTACATAGTCCCATTTTTTAAAAAATTTTTACATCTACATACCTTAAAATTATCCATGCATACGCCAAAAAAATCAAGGCGTCAAGCCCCGCACGTCTTGTCGCACTAAGGTTTAACGCCTCGATTGTTAAAAGATTAATTTATTGATTTATATACGCGGTTACGCAATGTTACGTTTGTTAACGCTGTATATTTATATTTTATAAATAATTTAATGAAACTAAATTTGTTAATAAATTTTTTTATTATTTATTGCCCGATACCGCGCACGGTCAAATCTTTATCAATGGTCTGGTCGCCATTATGAGCGGTAACGTGGTATTTGCCCGGCTTTTTAAAGTTATAGGTTTGATCAGCCCCCTGCGCGTTGCCGTTCAAAGTCGTCACGACGTTGTTATTGCTGTCTTTGATCTCAAACTGCGTGTTGGCTGGTGCCTTAAAGCTGACGGTCGCATCCCCGGTCTTATTTAAGGAAACGTCAGTCGGAAAATCGACCTGCAGCTGACTGCTGGATGAAGAACTTGCCGATGAGGATGAAGAACTCGCTGATGATGAGCTGGCTGACTGCGAGCTGCTGGAAGAAGCGGCCGCGGCTGACTGTGAACTGGACTGGGCCTTGCTGACCTTGGTGGCGTGTTCGTTGGCAGGATGGTGTTCAGCCGGCTCACTGGTTTTAGTGTTTGGCGCGGTAAATGTTCCCACCAGACCGATCACAAACAAAATGATCAAGCCCCAGTTCATGACTACCTGTCCTTTGCTAATTGTCGCTTGGGCATTCTTTTTAAGGCGCTGCGTCTGATAGATCCAGACACCGATAAAACAAACCGCAGCTAAAATCATCAACAAAATGAACAGTTTCTTCATTATAATACTCATCCTTTTCGAAGTTTGGCTAACTGTTATCTTAACACATTTAGCCAAACAGCCAATCAAACAATCATCAAATGACGTTTCAGAACGTAAAAAAGCGCTGCTCGATTTTAAGCAGCGCTTTGAATTAAGACTTAGCCATTATTTGTAGTTAGGAGCAGCCTTAGTAATTTGAACATCGTGGGGGTGTGATTCACGCAGACCAGCGTTCGTGATCTGAACGAATTGCGCGTTGTCAATCAAGGTTGGAATGTCCTTGGCGCCAACGTAGCCCATTCCGGAGCGCAGACCGCCGACCATTTGGAAAATCACGTCAGCAACGTCGCCCTTGTATTCAACCCGGGCTTCGATACCTTCTGGAACCAGCTTGTTGGCTTCGTTGACCCCACCTTGGAAGTAACGGTCAGAAGAACCATGCGATTGAGCCATGGCTGCCACGGAACCCATCCCACGGTAGCCTTTGTACTTCTTGCCGTTTTCTTCAAAGACTTCGCCAGGGGCTTCCGTCGTACCGGCAAACATGCTGCCCAGCATTACGGCGTTCCCACCAGCAGCCAGGGCCTTAACGATGTCGCCAGAGTACTTGATCCCACCGTCAGCAATGATGGCCTTGCCGTATTCGTGAGCCACGGAAGCAGCATCGTAAATTGCCGTAATCTGTGGGACACCAACACCAGCAACCACCCGCGTCGTACAAATCGAGCCAGGGCCGATGCCGACTTTAACCACGTCAACGCCAGCGTCAAACAGCGCCTTGGTACCTTCACCAGTGGCTACGTTACCAGCAATCAGCGTAACTTCTGGGAAATGTTCGCGAATTTCGGCAATTTTGCGCAGCACCCCAGCCGAGTGACCGTGAGCCGTGTCGATTACGATGGCGTCAACACCAGCCTTCAGCAGAGCTTCAGCACGTTGGAAAGTGTCGGACGTAACCCCAACGGCAGCCGCAACCAGCAGATGACCGTTTTCGTCAACGGCAGCGCGGTTGAAGTTTGAGTTGGCAGGCAGTTCAACGCCTTTAACCGTGGCTACTTCGCCGGCTTGAGCATCGATGGACATGTTCTTGTGAACGACCCCCATCCCACCTTGCAAGGCCATCGCAATTGCCATTGAGCTTTCAGTAACGGTATCCATCCCGGCACTGATAAATGGCACGTTCAGTTTAATATTCTTTGCCAGCTGCGTACTCAAATCGACTTCATTTGGCAAGACATGACTTTCCGCTGGAATCAGCAGCACATCATCAAACGTTAAGCCTTTCTTGGCAAACTTAGTATCCCAATTCGACATCAATCTGCACTTCCTTCTTTAAATATTAGCTACTACCTTACTAGGTTTTTGGCGATTGGTCAACGAATAATCGTGATTCTAACATAATTCTAATAATATTTTTCAGATTGTTCGGTTTTAACTCCTTTTAACCACCATTTTAGGACTAAACACCAAATCTGTCGGTGATAGATTCTGACAATTTATAAAAAGCACCGCGTTTCACGTGGAACCGCGATGCTGATTTTTATTGCCGCTGCTGACGGCGTGGCGAAAAGGCGCTGGTAATGTGGTAGCGTCCCCGCAGCCAGATGTCGAGCGCAAAAGCTGCCACCCCTAAAATCAGGTAGAACCATTGATTCAGACGTGGGTTGACGCTGTTTGGCATCATGGCCGTCAGAATGTAGATCAAAATCCACATTACCAGACCACTGACCACCGTAACGATGCGGGCCCACAATGGTCGTTTGACATATTTGCCCGTTTCTTCGTTTTTAACTGGCAGCATGTACTTGGCGATCCAGCCAAACAAAATCCCACCAGTAATGGCTACGATGATGATTGAGGTGATCCCCATATTACCGTTATGGGAAACCTTCATTGCTTGTGGAGAGATCCAGTCCATCAGCCCAAACATAAAGGTAAAGATGGCAAGGAACATGATCCCGTTATCCAGTGCCATCAGCTTTAATGAAGTCTGCGTCTGGGATTGTTCAGTTGGCTCCGGGTGCAGCAGGGCATGGGCCCGCTGTGTTGGCGTACCAAACAGGCCGCGCGCCGTTTGGCCAGTCTTTTGGCCTTCCTGTAGCGCTTTGAGCGTTTCTTCAAGCATGGCTGGCTTTTTGGCTGGGTCAGCGCCCTGTGCGTCCAGCTGCTTGTTTAATTGGAACATAAATTCTTCGTTTTTACGCGTCAGTCCCTGCTTGCCAAAAGCCCGCGCCGTTTCTTGACGCTGGTCTTTGGCGTATTCTTTTTGTCGCTGGCCGGCAGCGGCATTGCGTGATTGTTGTTCTTTTGATTCAGCCAAGATGTTCTTCCTCTCTATTTAATTGATTTAATGCTTAGACGTTGAAGCGGAACTCAACGATATCGCCGTCCTGCATTACGTATTCCTTACCTTCCAGCCGCAGCTTGCCGGCTTCTTTAACGGCCTGGGCACTGCCCAATTCGTCAAGATCCGCGAAGCTCATGACCTCAGCTCGAATAAAGCCGCGTTCAAAGTCCGAGTGGATGATGCCGGCTGCCTGTGGTGCCTTCGTGCCTTTCTTAAAGGTCCAGGCCCGCGTTTCTGGTCCGCCCGCCGTGAAGAAGGTTTCCAGTCCCAGCAGTTTGTAGGCCGCCCGAATCAGCCGGTTCAGGCCGGGTTCTTCAACGCCTTCCATTTCCAGGAAGTCAGCCTTTTCTTCTTCATCCATTTCGGCAATCTGTTCTTCAGCCGCTGCCGCTACGCCAATGACCTCGCCATCGCCCTTAACGTGTTCTTTGATGGCATCCATGTACTTGTTGGCATCTGGATCGGCCATGTCTTCTTCAGCGATGTTGGCAACGTACAGGACCGGCTTGCTCGTCAGCAGGAATAGACCCTTGACGATTTTTTGCTCTTGGTCGTTGAATTCAATGGAACGCACGCTTTGACCATTTTCCAAAACCGGCTTGATCTTGTTTAAGACTTCCAGTTCTGCCAGGGCTTCCTTGTCGCGACCCTTAGCTGCCCGTTGAACCTTGGCCAGCCGCTTGTTAACGGCATCCAGATCAGCCATTACCAGTTCCAGGTTGATCGTGTCGATGTCTTCGATTGGGTCAACCTTGCCAGAAACACTGGTGATGTCCGTGTCGTCAAATGCCCGTACGACATGCACGATCGCGTCGGTCTGCCGAATGTTTTCCAGGAATTGGTTTCCCAGACCTTCACCTTTTGAGGCCCCCTTGACGATTCCGGCAATGTCGGTGAACTCAAACGTGGTTGGCACGATCTTTTTGGCGGGAATCAGTTCTTGAATCCGTTCCAGGCGCTTGTCCGGCACTTCCACCATCCCCACGTTGGGTTCAATCGTGGCAAATGGGTAGTTGGCCATTTCGGCACCAGCCTTGGTAATAGCGTTAAACAGCGTGGACTTGCCGACGTTTGGCAGTCCCACGATACCTGCAGTTAAAGACATAAAATAGTTGCTCCTTTTTAATTAGTCTGCTTCGTTTTCGGCGTGTTCCAGCACCTTTTTGAGATGCTTTTCAAAGTTTTGCCGCGACATCATCACGATATGACCGCAGCCCGTGCACTGCAGCTTGACGTCGATCCCCGTTCGGATGATCTGCCAGCGGTTGGTGCCGCATGGGTGCTGCTTTTTCATCTGCACAATGTCGTTCAGTTCATAGGTTTTCATCGCAAACGCTCCTCTCTAATCGAACTTGACTCCCAAAAGATCCAAAATCCGCGTCAGGTCATCATCCGAGGTATACGGAATCTCGACTTTGCCGCCCCGTTTGCCCGCCGTCATCACGACCTTGGTGCCAAACCGGCTCTGCAGCTGTTCTTCGGCTTCACGAACGTAGGCTGGCTTTTTGGCAGTCGCCTTTTTCTTCACGGGCTTGGCGGACTTGACGGCTTGATTTTGTTCGGCCACCAGCTGTTCAAGCTGCCGCACGGTCAGATTTTCCTTAACCGCGCGCTGAGCAAGCTTAACAAGCGCTCGTTCATCCTTTAGCCCCAACAGCGTGCGGGCCTGTCCCATTGACAAGCGGTGGTCCTCCAGCATGTCCTTGACCGGCTGTGGCAGTCCCAGCAGCCGCAGATAGTTGGCAATGTAAGGCCGACTCTTACCTAGCTTTTCAGCGACCTGGGCTTGAGTCAGCTGCAGGCGGTCCATCAGTGATTGATAGGCCTGTGCTTCTTCCAGTGGTGTCAGATCCTCGCGCTGCAGGTTTTCTAAAACGGCAACCTCCATCATCTGCGAGTCGCTCATTGTCCGCACAATCGCGGGAATCGTTGTTTTGCCAGCCAGCTTGGAAGCCCGGAAACGTCGTTCGCCAGCAATGATCTCATAACGATTCAGCTCTGGATCCGGCTGCCGCAGAATGATTGGCTGAAAGACGCCTGATTCTTTGATTGAAGCCGCTAATTCCTGCAAGGCCGCTTCGTCAAAAGTACGCCGCGGCTGGTATGGATTAGGCCGAATCGCCGTTAGTTCAATTTCTTCTACGCTTTGCTCGTGGTCTTGCTTGGCATCATTATCGCCAAACAGCGCCGCGAGACTAAAGCCACGTTTTTTTGCCATGTTTCGCCAGTCCTTCCTTTAGTGCTTCGGAATGCGAATGGTAATCTCATATGAATCGGCCGTGTCTTTTTCACTGACCTTGGCTGCCACGCCGCTGTCCTTGACCAACTTAATGGAGTGCTTGATCGTGTTGACGGCAATCCGTGGGTCACTGACCTTGATTGATTTAGGCTGCTTTTTCTTAGCCCGTTTCTTTTTGGCCGGTGTTTTCGCGGCTGCTGAATCAGTCGTGACATCAGTTTCCGTTGTTTCGCCAGCTGCCTGGGCCACGTTCTCACTAGCAGCATCTTGTTGGACAGCTTGTTGCGCGGCCTTTTCCGCACTGGTTGGCTTGCCCAGCATCTGTGCCACGGCATCTTCAGTCTGGCGAACGTTCCAATGCTGGTTGACGATCTCCATTAAAAGCGTGCGCTGCTGATCCTCATCCAGACTCAGCAGGGCCCGGCCGTGACGCTCGGTAATCCGGCCATCCAAAATCGCGTTTTGAACGGGCTTGATCAGTTTCAAGAGCCGCAGCTTATTGGCAACGAACGACTGACTCTTGCCCATTCCCTTAGCCAGCGTTGCCTGGGTCAGATGGTTGAATTCCATCAATTGCTTGTAGGCCTGCGCTTCTTCAACCGGACTTAGCTGGGCGCGCTGCAGATTTTCGATCAGCGCTAATGAAGCTGATTCCGCGTCAGTCATCTTTTCAACGATTGCCGGAATCTTTTCCCATTGCAGCAGCTTAACGGCTCTAAACCGCCGCTCACCAGCAATGATCTCGTATTCGCCTGGTCGAAATTCCCGCACGACGATTGGCTGCAGCAGACCATGCTCGCTGATCGTCTGGGCCAGCTCTTGAATCTCGGTTTGGTCAAAAACCTTCCGGGGCTGGTATTGGTTGGGCACGATGGCAGCAACCGGAATCTCAACGACTTGATTTTTGGTTTCGCTGGCGGTTCCCTGGTGCTTGCCAAGGCCAAACAGTGAAAATGCCATGTCTCAATCCTCTTTTCTACTCAATTGGCTGCTTGTTGGGCAGTCCTGGCCGCCGGGGGTATCTTTTCGGCGTCGCGGCAACTTTTTCAATTACGATCAGATTACGCTCCTCATCCGTACCAGGTAAGGTCAGTTTGGTGGTGTGCTCAACCTGGCCGCCCAGTACCTTGACCGCCTTACCGCCTTTTTGCAGCTCGTCTTTAGCGGCACTGGCCTTATAAGCGATGAATTCGCCGCCGACCTTAGCTGCTGGCAGACAAAGCTCGCTTAAAACCGCCAGTCGGGCCACTGCCCGCGCCGTGACCACGTCAAAACTTTCGCGGTAGGGACTCTTTTGGGCACTGAAGGTCTCAGCGCGATCATGAATCAGATTGACATCGGTTAGGCCCAGCTTGGCAACCAGATCGGCCAAAAACTTGATCCGCTTGTTCAGTGAATCCACGATCGTAATCTTGAGTTGTGGAAAGGCAATCTTCAGCGGCAGCGAAGGAAAGCCGGCACCCGCGCCAATATCGCAAAGCGTCAGGGCTTCAGTCTGCAGACGAGGTTCGGCCAGCGCTCCCGTCAACGAGTCATAAAAATGCTTGAGATAAACTTCTTTTTGATCCGTAATGGCCGTCAGATTAACGTGTTCGTTGGTGGCCACCAGATCTTCATAATAAATCGCAAATTGGGTCATCTGCTGATCAGTCAGTTCAATACCGTGATCCTGCAGTGCCCGTCGAAATTCTTCCGGTGTCATAAGTCCTCCTTTGTGAAACAGGAAGATGTTTCACATACTCCATTACTTTACCCCAAAAAGGCCGTTGTTTCAAGCAATCCAAAGATTTACAGCGGATTTTTAAAGGCCCTCGCGCCAGCTCGATAAACCCGCTGGCAGCCCGTGTCCAACAACGCTATCGAATCATTTCCAGATACGCAAAAAGCCGGTTGAAACGCGCTTGGCGAATCAATCGGCTTTTTATCTGAAACCTGGGCAGCCAGTTTCCAGATGATTATTTGGTTTTAGCGCATCTTGCTGACTTCTTCAACAAACCACTTGTTAAAGGCAGCCGCGTCGATGTCAACACATACCTTGGCGTTGGTCTTGCCATCGTGGTAGGCACCGCGAATGTCGCCGACCATAGCACCAATTGCCGGACCATCAGTTTGAATGTCGATCCAGACATCCTTGGTCGTAAATGCTTCAGGGTGCAGCAGGTAGAAGATCGTGTTGACGTCGTGCATTGGGTGACCGCCAGTTTCAGCACTGACGTCGTTGTAGTGGCTGATCAGACCATAAAGCATCTTACCAGTCTCATTCATGTCCTTGATGGCGTTCAGGCTGTCCTGCGTCAGCAAGGCCTTCAGCGTAACGTCCAGACCAACCGTTACGATTGGCACACCAGACTTGTACATGATTTCAGCCGCGTGAGGATCAGTGAAGACGTTGAATTCAGCAACACTGGTCATGTTACCACCAGTCAGGGAACCACCCATCGCAACGATTTGCTTGATGTGGCTCTTAACTTCTGGGAATTCCTTGAACAGCAGGGCAATGTTGGTGTAGGAACCAGTTGGCACCAGCGTGATTTCATCTTCAGCCATGATAGCATCGCGCAGAGCTTGAACGGCACTCTTTTCAATTGGCGTACCGTAGTCATTGCCAAAGTCGTAGCCTTCCATCCCAGAAGCACCGTGGATCCGAGCTGCGTCTTCAAATGGCTTGATCAAAGGTTCCTTGGCGCCTTCTGCAACCGGAATCTCGTCACGCTTGCCAAAGAAGTTAACGATCTTCAATGCGTTGGCCGTCGTCTTGTCAACCGAAACGTTACCAGCAACCGCCGTGATCAGCTTCAAGTCGATTTCAGGGTTGTTGATCGCCATCGTCAAAGCAGCTGCGTCATCAATACCAGGATCAGTGTCCATAATAATCTTAGTCGTCATCATGAATTCCTCCTTAAAATTACAATTAAGCGTCAGTAAGCGCTTTTACTTTTCTGGGAAACAAAAGGGCCAACCGGAATGGCCAGCCCCTTTTGACTGGCAAAACGCGTTAAGCGCATGCAGTCGTAGATCTTACCAAACGAACAGACCAACAAAGGCTGCAGACAGCAGTGATACCAAGATACCAGACAGCAGCAGGTAGCCAATGTTTTGAGCAATGTAGTCGTTGGTTTCCTTGTCGGCGATACCCTTGAAACAACCAATGATCATACCAAGCGTACCGAAGTTGGCAAAGGAAGTAACGAACGTGGTCAGAACGGCTTGCAGGTGGTGTGGGTAAGAAGCAATCTTGCCCGTAACTTCACCCATAACAACGAATTCGTTCGTAACCAGCTTCATACCCATGTCTTGTGACAGCATCCATGCTTGGTGAACAGGCAGACCCAGCAGCCAAGCAAATGGGAACATGACCACACCCAGGATGCTTTCCAGAGACAGTTGCTTCCAGAACAGAGCCAGGATGGCATCGATCAGAGCAGCCAGGGCAACGAAGGCAACAACGTTAGCAACAATGATCAGGATCAGCTTACCGGCACCCAGGATGGAGTCGCCCAGGAAGCTGAAGAATGGTTCCTTCTTACCGTTCTCAGAACTACCAACTTTTTCAATCGTGTCTTCTGCTTCAGTAACCGTAACTGGGTTCAGCAGGCTGGTAGCAATCAGTGAGTTAACGATGTTGATTGGAACGGCAGTCAGGATAAATTGACCAGGCATCATTTGGATGTAGGCACCCAGGATTGAAGCCGTAACACAGCTCATGGACATCATGGCGATGGTCAGGTTACGGGCCTTGGTCAGCTTACGGATTTGCATCCCGGAAACGGCCAGAACTTCCGTGTTACCCAGGAACATCATTTCAACGGCAAAGAATGATTCGAACTTTGGTTGACCCGTAATGAATGACAGACCTTTACCGATCCACTTGATGATCCATGGCAAGAAGCCAATGTAAGTCAGGATGTCGAACAGTGGAACGATCATCAGGATTGGCATCAATGCAGAACAGATGAAGTTCAGGTTCTTAACATTGTACCAAGCACCCAGGGCAAAGACCGTACCCTTAGCAGAAATGTTGACGATCCAAGCAAAACCGTCGGCAGCGGCCTTAACGCCGGCACGACCAGCAGCTGAACCAGTCAGGAACCAGGCCAGGACCAGGTTCAATACAATCATGATAGCAATTGCTTTCCAGTTGATCGCTTTTTTGTCCTTAGAGAACAGAAAACCGATACCCAAGAAGACAAGCAACCCAAGAATGTTAATTGCAAGATACATGGATATAACACCTTTCTTAAAAACTGAATCTAACTTTTTCTCAATCGCAATTTCTCAGTATCTCAGAATAGCGGAATAATTGCAGTCGAACTGAGAAAATCTTGCGTGCCATAATAATATACCCATCTTTTGTAAAACTGTAAACCGCATACATTTGCCAACTTTGTGAAACCATGAAACCGTTACCAGTATTGTTCGGAAGTAAACCGTTTTAAATCAAGGCAAAACTTTAAAAAATGTTAAAAAAGTGTGATTTGAATTTCACAAACTTTTTTCTGATTTCTTTGGTAAAACGTTTAAAGCTTCATATGTTTTTTTATAGACCATTTGATAATACAAAATAAAAGCGAGACTGTAACCACTTACAATTAAGTAGTAGTCAGCCCCGCTGCCCCTGCCAAGGATCTTTAGTATACCACGCTGAAATCGCTTTGACTTTTAAAACAGAGCTAATTAGTGAAAAATACAATCGTTTAAAATTGAACAAAGTCGTTAATCAGTCGTATTGATGCAAAGCTGTTGAGAGTCGTTTCAACCCTTCTTTTAACGTAGCTTGCGGGGCACAATACCCCAATCTGACGTGGCCTGGCGTATCAAATGCATCCCCTGGCACCAACAAGACGCCCTGGTCAGCCAGCAGCTGCTCGCAGAATTGATGAATGTCAACCGGCACATCCAGCTTGGGGAACGAGGTCGAAACGGCTTGCGGCATGACCACGCTGGCTCGCTCCTCATTGGCAATCCACTCTTGATAGATTTGCAGATTGCTCATGACCAGCTTTCGATTGCGTGCCAGGACCTGTTGTTTATGACGCAGGACATAGGTGGCCATTAAATCGTTAAAGACCCCACCACAGATCATCGTATAGTCGCGATACTTGCGGAAGCGCTCGGTCAGTTCGGCGTTGGCAGCCGTCCAGCCAATCCGAATGCCGGGAACCGAATAAGTCTTGGAAAGCGAGTTGGTAGCAATCCCCTTGTCATACAGATCCACGATTGAAACGAATTTTTCTGGCTGATCTAATGGCAGATAGACCTCATCAACCAAGATATAGGCGCCAACCTGAGCTGCCAGGTCAACCACCTGCTGTAGAAATTCCTGGTCTAAGACGGTGCCGGTCGGGTTGTTGGCGTTATTGAGACAGATCAGCTTGGTATCAGGGCGCATCAGCTGCTTTAGCTCTTCAATGTCGGGATACCAGTTGGCGGTTTCATGAATCTGCCAATAGTCGACCGTGGCCCCCAACGATTTTGGAATGTCATAGAGCTGCTGATAGGAAGGATATTCAGCAATCACGTGGTCGCCGGGTTCCACCAGACTATAGAGCGCCAAGAGATTTGCTCCCGTCGCGCCATTAGTCTGCAGGATGTTGTGCGGATCAACGTGGCGATAGAGCTTGGCAACTTCGGTCTTAAAGCTGGGGGAGCCTTCAATCCAGCCGTAGTTCATCTTTTGGGCATTGAGCATCTCGTAAAACTCCGCGCCATGATGACCATCCAGATTCATCAGCTCGTCCATCGTCAATGAAGCGATCGTGCTTTGTGAAATATCGTAGCGGGCGCTTTTTTCCCCCTTGTTCAACCAGGCTTCCACGCCAAATGGAGCAATCTCAACCATAAATTTTCCCCCTATTCGATCGGAATCGTACCGTTCAAAATCAAAACCAACGAAACAACAGCCAAAATACTGATCAAGCCCATCGCCAGCCATTCGTTTTTGGCAAGTCTCAGCTTTCGCGTGCGCCGAGCCTGCCAATAAATCAGAAAGCCCGGCAGCAGACTCAGCGATAAAATCATCACCTGCCGCCAGCCAGCCAAAGTCATCGACAACAACTCAAAAATCGTCAGCAGGATGCCAATTACTAATTGACCATAAGCACGCTGCTGCCAGCCATCTTTAATCTGCGCCAGTCCAACAAAGAAATAAACGATCAGTCCCGCAGCCGTCCCCAGCGTATAGGCAAACCGATAAGCATAGGTCGTAAACAGCAGCGAGCACAGAAACAGGCACTGAACGATCGCCGTTACCCAAAGCGCGGTCGTCGGGGCATGATGCGAATTGAGCCTGCCAAACGAACGCGGCAGCACTCGGTCTTTAGTCATCATCAAAAACGCCTCCGCCGGCAGCATCGTCCACGAAAGCCAGGCCACCAGCACCGAAACGATCAATCCCAAACTGATCAAAGCCGCGCCCCAGGGTCCAACCAACTGACTTAGAATCGTACCCATCGCCGGTTGCGCGGCTCCAGCCAATTGCGCGCGCGTCATTACGCCATAAGGAAGCAGCGAGATCAGTAGGTAGACGACTAGCAGAATCAGCCAGCCGCCAAATGAAGCCACGACGGCATCCCGCTGACGCTTAGCTCGGTGCGCCATGACCGAGGCACTTTCCACGCCCATAAACAGCCACATCATCACCATGATCGAGTTTTTGACCTGATCGGCAACTGCCAGGATGGGACGTGAAGATTGCGCAGCCGCGCCCCAAAAGTTGTTGACAAACGTCGACCAATGAAACGCCAATACAGCTACGATGGTGAAGATCAGCAATGGCACCAGTTTGGCAAGCGTACCGATTAAATTGAGCAGCGCGGTAGCCTCAACACCATAGCTGACGATCACGGTAAAACCAATCGTCAAAAGCATAGCCAGCAGAATCGATGGCAGGTTCTGACCACCTTGAAAAACTGGCCAAAACGTTCCCAGCGCGCTCATTGCAATCGTGGCAAAGGCGAGGTTGCCCAGCCATGAAGCCAGCCAGTATGCCCAACCGGAAATAAACTCGCCCAGCGGCCCAAACGAAAGCCCCGCGTACGCAAAAATTCCGGCGTCCTGCTTGGGGTAGCGGAGCAAGAGATGATTCAGCGCGGCAATCAGGCACCACACGCCCAGGCCAACGATCAGCCAGCCCAGGATTACCGGTCCCGGTGCCGCCACGTTGGCCAGATCACTGTTGACGCCAAAGATTCCCGAGCCAATCGTCGCGCCCACAATCAAAGCCGTCAGTTCATACTTGCCGATTTTGTTTGAATCAGCCATCACACTCCTCCTTTCGCGCAGCCTTTCTGGATCAGCCACCACTGCTCTATCTTCACGCAGCTGCTCTGGATCAGTAATCGCGGCTCTATCTTTGTACTACTGTTCCATGGCTTTTGAGCCGCTTTTGGCATCACACCTCATGAAAATGACCTGTTGCTGTTGCTGTTGCTGTCAGTTTACCGGCTTTGGCGGCGGATTTCAAACGCTTTCTCCAGCGCAATTGATCGACTTTGCTGTCACTTCTGATGCTGTTATGGCTTTAATGAAACAGCGAGATTGGTACTGCTCGATTGGCTGGACGCCTGCCATATCCAGACTCTAGCGATATCCCACGATCAATCCGGTACTGGTCTTGAACCCCATACTAAAACGTGCAAAATAAAAGACCCGGTGAATATTCACCAGGCCTTGGGGAAGAAGCGCTTGCCGTTGCCATACTTAATATCAAAACTCGATTATTTACCTTGCTTACTTAATCTGGTCTCTTTATGCCAAGAGATCTATGCAACTTCAATTGTCGACGTTCTCAAATAAGGTTGTACATTAGATACGGCCACTAATTTAGTTAGTTAACAAGCTTTCTTCAGGAAATTCAATTTATTGTGTGATGTGGGGTGTGTTATGCTGCCATCGCCCAGATTAAAGGCGATTGCTGGATACATTTACATTTGCAACGGATGAGGTTTCTTCCATGCTTTTATTATAAAATCCCCGCATTTAAAAGTCAACTCAAACCGCGTCATCAAGCCAATGGAAGCGCTATCCCAATTATACGATTATCCAATTTTTTTCGTCTAAATTAAATGATCTAAACAGGCTTTTTGATTTGGTATAAAATCTTTTTAATCTTTGGCCTGCTTGCGCTTGTCAACGATGGTATAGCCGACAAACAGTGCAATAAACCAGACAAAACTGATCAGCAATGGCAAACGCGTTGACTTGACAAAGAACAGAATTACCAGAATTGCAATAAAGAAGATAATCGTCAGCCAACTGGTTAATGGGAATCCTGGCATGTTGAAAGCAGCCACGCCTTTAGGATGCTTTTTGCGGTAAACGATGTGACACCACAAGATGATCAGCCAGACAAAGACAAAGTTGATCGTTGAGACCCCGGAAACAATATTAAAGATTCCGGCTGGCATGATGTAGTTCAAGATGACGACGATAAACAGAATCAATGACGAGAAGCGCAGGGCATTGTTCGGCACGGCCTGGTTGCTCAGCTTGGCAAACTTTTGCGGTGCGTTGTGACCCGTTGCCAGCGCGTACAGTGATCTACTGGTACTGAAAATCGAGCTGTTGGTTGCTGACATGGCGGCCGTCAAGACCACGAAGTTCAAAATTGCAGCGGCCCCCGGAATCCCCACGGCTTGGAACAGCTGAACAAATGGGCTGGAAGTCGTCTTGATCATGTTCCATGGGTAAACCGACATCATGGCAATCATTGAACCGATGTAAAAGAGTCCGATCCGAACTGGCAGCGAATTGATGGCCTTAGGAATGTCATTATTGGGATCCTTGGTTTCACCAGCCGTCAGACCAACCATTTCAATTCCGACAAAGGCAAAGACAACCATTTGGAAACTCATCAAAAAGCCTAGGACGCCTTTCGGGAAGAAGCCGCCGTGCGACCACAGATTGCTAAATGAGGCCGGGTCAGAACCCTTGACTGGGAAGTGAACGAAGACCATCACCAAACCGATTACGATCAGGGCCAGAATTGCAACCACCTTGATCATCGCAAACCAGCTCTCCATTTCACCGAACAGCCCCACGTTGATCATGTTGACCAGCATCAATAAGACGATGATGACCAGCGGACCGATCCATTGCGGCAGATTAGGGAACCAGTAGCGCAGGTAGATCCCAGTTGCGGTCAGATCGGCCATTGCCAGACTCAACCAGCAAGACCAGTAAGTCCAGCCGGCCACGAATTCCATGCGGTCGCCCAGGTATTCCTTGACCGAATCAATGAACGAGTGCTTGGTAGTATCAGCTAAAATCAGTTCACCCAAGGCCCGCATCATAAAGAAGCAGAAGATCCCCACGATCAGGTAAGATAAAATGATCGAAGGACCCGCAGCGTGAATGGCCGTCCCCGAACCTAAGAACAGCCCGGTCCCGATTGCCCCACCAATGGCAATCATCGTGATATGACGGCTTTTCAGCGCCCGTGATAGTTTTTGTTCTTGTTGTTCATCCATACTTTTTCTCCTGTAAAACTCTCAATGACAAACATTCCTGTACAGGAGGGCGGCAACACTGACGCAAATAAAAACGTCCCTGACACCAACTTGTGTCAGGGACGTTTTTCAACGCGGTTCCACCCATCTTGCAGACATCTTATATGCCCGCCGCTCTAGCAGTCGATAGAGGAACCACCCTTCATTTCAACGTTGATGCCATAAGATCGATCCCGTGCTTGCAGCTGGGCAGCGGGTCTCTGTAAATCGACCAATAATTAAAAGTTACTAATCATTATAACGATTTTATAACGTTTGTCAAACATTAAATCCAGAAATATCGAACGAACCCCTAAACGTTTAAGACTTTGTTAAGGAAATTCTGGGTATCTGGGTGCTGTGGATGCTCAAAGATCTGTTCTGGCGTACCATCTTCTCGGATCTTACCGTCATGGAAGAATACCACGCGATCAGCCACCCGCTTGGCAAAGCCCATTTCGTGGGTAACGACGATCATGGTCATCCCTTCTTTTGCCAAGTCCTGCATAACGCCCAGCACGTCACCAACCATTTCCGGGTCAAGGGCACTGGTTGGTTCATCAAACAGCATCACGTCCGGCTTCATGGCCAGAGCACGGGCAATTGCCACCCGTTGTTTTTGTCCACCAGAAAGCGTCCGTGGATTGACGTTGGCCTTTTCCTTTAAGCCTACGATATCCAGATAGTGCAGCGCGGCTTCTTGCGCTTCTTCCTTGCTCATCTTCTTCAGTTCCACGGGTGCCAGCGTGATGTTGTCAATTACCGACATGTTGGGGAACAGGTTGAAGTGTTGGAACACCATCCCAATGTTTTGACGCACCAGGTTGATGTCAGTCTTCGGGTCGGCAATGTCGTAGCCGTCAATGTAGATATGACCGCTGTTTGGCACTTCCAAGCGGTTCAGGCAGCGCAGAAACGTACTCTTACCAGAACCAGAAGGCCCAATCATGCAGACAACCTCACTTGGCTTCACGGCAAGATCGATCCCTTTTAAGACCTCATTTTCGCCATAGCTCTTGTGAAGGTCCTTGACTTGTACCTTGTATTGCTTGTCCATGCTATGCCTCCATTCTCTTTTGAACGTAATTCGACAGCCAAGTCAGCAGCGTAATGATGATCATGTACATTACGGCGATGATCAGCCACATCTTGAATCCTTCCATGTTCCGGGCAATGATGACGGTCCCGGTCTGCGTCAGTTCCATGACCCCAATTGCCGAAAGAATCGAGGTATCCTTCAGCGTAATGATCAATTGGTTAACCAAAGATGGCACCATGATCTTCAACCCTTGTGGCGCGATAACCTTAACCAATGCCTTGGAGTATGGCAGGCCCAGACTGCGGGCAGCTTCCCACTGACCAACGTCAACGGCTTCAAAGCCACCACGGACAATAGCACCAACATAGGCCCCTTCATCAAGCATCAAGGTCAAGACCCCAGCCGTAAACAGCGGAATCTTTTGACCAGTCAGGTTTGGCAGCCCAATGTAGATGAAGAATGCCAAAACCATCATTGGAATCCCACGGAAGATGTAGATAATCGTGCTGGAAAGACCCTTCCAGAACTTGCCTTCCGCGATGCCCATGATCCCTAATACCAAACCGAATGCCAATGCGCACAGTGAACCAATAATCGTCAGTTCAATCGTTTCCCAAAGACCAGTCAAAAGGGCCTTACGGTTGTTTCTGATCAGCCCAAAGATCGTCCGGTCCTTGCTGCTTTCAGTCTTCGTACCGCTGCCTTTCGTGTACTTGTCAATCAGCTTTTGCATCCGGCCCGTCTTTTGCATCCATTTGATCCCATCGTTGATCTTGGCCTGCAGTTCTTTGTTTTGGCCTTTCTTAAAGCCGATTGCGATTGGCGTGGCATTGATCTGTTTAGTAACGATCTTCAAAGGCATACCATTGCGGATCCCGTATTGCAGAACCGGACCGTCATCAAACGTAGCTGCCCCGTTGCCGCTCTTAACGTCATTCCACATTGCATTAGAAGTTGTAAAGTACTTGATCTTAAAGCCGTACTTGTCCTTGATGGATTCAGCATACAAGGCCCCAGCAGCCCCAGACTTAACATCAACCGTCTTGCCCTTGAGCTGGCTCATCTTGGTGATCTTGCTGTTTTTGCCGACCGCCATCACGATCCCGTCTTTATAGTAGGAAGTTGAAAAGTCGATTTTGGCCTTTCGTTCGTCGGTAACACTCATCCCACCCATGCCGGCATCGATCTGACCGGAATCCAGAGCCTGCAGAATGGCGTTAAAGCTCATGATTTTGTATCGATACTTGAAATGCTCGTGTTTAGCAATCATCCGAATCATTTCAGGCTCAATGCCGGGATTCTTACCGGTATAGGTCCCTTGTTTGTTTTGAATTTCAAAGGGAGCAAAGGTGTCGACAACCCCGATCGTGTAGGTCTGTTCGGCATGCGCCACCTGCTTATTGACAAATAATCCAGCGAACGTGGTCATCAGCATTACCGCGCAGCTGATGATTGTGCGTTGCCACCATGACTTCTTCAAATTCCTCACTCCTTTTTACTTATTTTTTAACCGTTTATTAATATTCGCGTACTGAATACTTTATCACCTTTTTAATGTAAAAAGAAATATAATCGTCACAAAACCATGAACAATTAATATTATTAGGCCACTTAAACTAATTAAATAAGGTAAATCTTTCAGAAAACTTAATTAATTAAATCTAAAATTCACCTAAACAATTTTTTGGCAACTATTAACTTTTAATTTTGAAACCGCTGTCGATTTAACATTCTTAAGCGACTTGACTTTTTGCACAAATTTATGTTTAAATACCCCTAATTAAGACGCGCAGGAACTCAGTAGGCAGCGACTCCCTGTTCAAAGAAAACCGGCATAGCTGAAAACCGGCACACAGTCGTTTGGCGAATTACAATCCTGCAGCAACGTCGCTGAACTGAAGTCAATGAGGTGCGTCATGCACGAAGATGGGTGGTACCACGAGCAATTCGTCCCAGAGCCGTTAAGCGGTTCTGGGACGTTTTTCGTTCCTCATGACATTTTTTGGAGGTATTTAAATGAATATTATTGATGAACTGACCTGGCGCGGTGCCGTTAATCAGGTAACTGACGAAGAGGGCCTGCGCGAACTGACGGAAAACGAAAAAATCGGCCTCTACTGCGGGACCGATCCAACCGGCGACAGCCTGCACATTGGCCATCTGATTCCATTTATGATGCTGAAGCGATTCCAGCTGGCCGGCCACCATCCCGTTATCATCATCGGGGGCGGGACCGGTGCAATTGGGGATCCATCCGGGCGCAAAACCGAACGGACCCTGCAGACGGAATCACAGCTGGAGCACAACGTTAAGGCCCTGACCAACCAGATGATCAAGCTGTTTGGGACGGAAAACTTTACCATCGTCAACAACTATGACTGGCTGTCCAAACTGAGCATGATCGACTTCCTGCGCGACTACGGCAAGCTGTTCAGCGTAAACACGATGCTGAACAAGGAAGTCGTAGCCAGCCGTTTGGAAACCGGGATCTCCTACACCGAGTTTACCTACCAGATCCTGCAGTCCATCGACTTCCTGCACCTCTACCGGCATAATGACGTTCACCTGCAGATTGGGGGGGCTGATCAATGGGGCAACATTACTTCCGGGATTGATCTGATTCATAAGATTGAAGGCCCCGACGCCAAAGCCTATGGACTGACGATTCCACTGATGCTCAAAGCAGACGGCACCAAGTTCGGCAAGACAGCGGGCGGCGCAGTCTGGCTGGATCCGGAAAAGACAACGCCATACGAGTTCTACCAATTCTGGATCAATCAAGATGACCGCGACGTCGTTAAATACCTGAAGTACTTCACTTTCCTGAGCAAGGACGAAATCGATGCTCTGGCTGAAAAAGTCAAGACCGAGCCATGGAAGCGCGAGGCCCAAAAGACGCTGGCACGCGAGGTTACCAAGTTCGTGCACGGTGAAAAGGCCGTTGAAGAAGCCGAACGCATCACGGCAGCCCTGTTCTCCGGCGACGTTGCCCAACTGTCTGCCAGCGAGATCGAACAAGGCTTTAAGAACATGCCATCCGTTGAGGTTGCCAACCAAAAGCAGAACATTATCCTGTGGCTGGTTGACGACACCAAGATCGAGCCTTCCCGTCGTCAAGCCCGCGAAGACGTCAAGAACGGCGCCATCCGCATCAACGGCGAACAAATCACAGACGAGAATGCTGAAATCGATCCAAGCACGCATTTTGACGGCAAGTTCGTGATCGTGCGCAAGGGTAAGAAGCGCTACTGGCTGGCACGGGTAAAGAAGTAGCTTCATAATTCGAGACAGCAGTTCCTAGATTATGAATAAGACGCGTTGCTACTAATATGGTAAAGAAGTAGTTGACCCAGGCAGCTGGTTTCGCGTTATAATATAGCTATCATGCACGGTGCAATAGTAGTCAGGCCAATGACAGAGAGATTCCAAATGCTGAGAGGGATCGCGGCTAAGCGAAATGGAGCGGTGCCGACAACTGAATCAAAAGCATTTAAGTGAGGGGCTTTCCCCTAAATTAGGTGGCACCGCGGCAAAGATCGTCCTATTCTCGTTTGGAGAGGGCGGTCTTTTTTAGGTGCTGAAAGGAGTTTTTCTTATGAAGTTTGATCCTAGCAAAAAAGTCGTTTTAAGCGGCGACCGGCCAACTGGTAAGCTGCACATTGGCCATTACGTTGGTTCATTAAAAGAACGGGTGAAGATGCAAAACAGCGGCAACTATAATATGTTTATCATGATTGCCGACCAACAGGCTTTGACCGATAATGCTCGTGATCCCGAAAAGATCCACAACAGTCTGATTCAAGTTGCATTAGACTATCTGGCAGTCGGTTTGGACCCAGCCAAGTCAACGATATACATCCAGTCCCAGATTCCTGCTTTATCCGAGCTTAATATGTATTACTTGAATCTGGTTACGTTATCGCGACTGGAACGCAATCCAACCGTTAAGGCCGAGATTCAGCAAAAGAACTTTGACCGTTCGATTCCTGCCGGCTTTTTAACCTACCCTGTCAGTCAAGCAGCTGATATCACGGCATTTAAGTGTGAGTTGGTACCAGTTGGCGATGACCAAGAGCCAATGATGGAACAGGCACGGGAAATTGTCCGTTCATTTAATAATATCTATGGCGACGTTTTGGTTGAGCCAAAAGGAATTTTCCCACCAAAAGGCCAGGGCCGCATTCCTGGGCTGGACGGCAATGCCAAGATGAGCAAATCGCTGGGCAATGCCATCTACTTGAGCGACGATGAAAAGACGCTGCAAAAGAAAGTCATGTCCATGTACACCGACCCAACTCACATTCACGTTGAAGATCCTGGTCATATTGAAGGCAACGTGGTCTTTACCTACCTAGACATCTTCGACCCTGACAAAGAACACGTGCAGGAATTGAAGGATCAATACCAAGCTGGCGGTCTGGGCGACGTTAAGATCAAGCGCTACCTGTTTGAAGTCTTGAACAACGAGCTTAAGCCAATTCGAGAACGCCGCGAAGAATTTGCCAAGGACATTCCAGCCGTTTACGATATGCTCAAGCAAGGCTGTGCCGATGCCAATGAGGTTGCCAACCAAACGCTGGCGGAAGTGCGGCATGCCATGGGGCTGGATTACTTTGCCTAACTGAATCAAAAAAGCTTTGCACAACTCGCGCAAAGCTTTTTTAGTCTCTAATGGCCCAAGGAAAGCAGCGTCATAAACGGCTGTTTGATCAGACCCATCAAAACGTCGATTCCCAAAACGGCAATGACGATAATCACGGCTGCCAGGATCTTTTCAGCATGACTGAAAACTATTTGGCCATGCTGACGACGCGCGTACAGATACATTGGCATCCCCACCAGGTAGACGATGAATTCAGCCACCGTGTACTTTAAGCCCGCCGAAACGCCCATCAGCAGCGTGTAGACAAAGGCCAAACCCGCGATGATCATGCCCCGCTTTGGATGATGCCGGCCGCTGTATTCATGGTACATGGCGATCTTAAACAGGTAGGCCTCAGCAACCAGATAAGGCGGGATCGTTGTCGCCGCGCTGATTAAAAGCAGCTTTTCATAGGCCTGGCCGTCAAAATGCGCCATCAGAATAATGGCCTGAATCGTTACCGTGGCAACCAAAATGGCAAACACCGGCTGATCATTGGCGTTGGTCTTGGCAAATGCCCGCGGAAAAGTACCATCCTGTTCGGCGGCATGCTGCGGCAGCTCACAGATCATTTCCAGCCAAGAGATCCAGCTGGCCAGCACCGTCAAGATCAAGGTCAGACTGATGATGTTGCGGCCCCAGACGTTGTGCCAGATACTGGTCAGGATCGCGGCCGTAGAAGGCGAGGCCAGCCGCATCAACTGACCATATGAGAAGACTCCCAGCGAAAGCAGACTGATCAAAATATCGATCGTAATGCAGATCAGAAACCCGACCAGCGTAGCCATTCTAACCTGGCTGCGCTTCTTGGCACGGCCCGCCATGACTGCTGCTCCCTCAATCCCGCTGAACATCCATAGCGTAACCATCATCGTGGCCAGCGTCTGCTGAGATACACTGCCCAGATTCAGATTGTGCACGGATGGCATCACCACGTTGGCCTGCATGTCAGTCGTGAATTTCTGCCAGCTGAAGTTGCCCATTAAGGATACGATTAAGACGGTAATCACAACCATCAGCAGCGTCATCGCGATTTTCTGCATGCGGTTGGAAGACTTGGTGCCTTTTAAGGTCAGCCCCGTCATTCCCCAAGTCAAAAGCGAGGCCCCGATCATTGACGGCCAGTTGTTGCCACCCGCAAACGTACCAGGGAAAAAGTAGTTGAGCGTGTTCATGACCAGCACCGCAAACGCCGCATTGGTCGCACAGTTGGAAACAAAATATCCCCACGCGGTCAAAAAGCCGACAAACGGACCAAAACCTTTCACGCCATAATCATACATGCCGGCCGTCAAATCTGGCTTCACGGCACTTAGGATCATAAAGACCTCGGCAATCAGCCACATGCCGATCCCCGTCGTAATCCAGGCCAGAATCTGCGCCGTTGCCCCCGCAACCGTCGCCATGTTTTTAGGCAGATCAAAAATTGCCGAACCAATCATGGCGCTGACACAGATCGCGACCAGCCCGGCAAAGCTTAATTGATTATCCCGTACCTTTGGATTCGTCATTGCAATCGCCTTCCCTTCTAAATATCCACTCCTTTTCCGAAAACGATTTCATTTCTACTTATATTATAGTCGTCGACAGCTGCTGCCGGGATCGTCAATTTTCGATAGCTGTCATTATCTATGCCAAAATAAGGCAAACACAAAAAAATGCCTTGCCGTACCTAAGCACGACAAGACATTTTTACTTGATTACCTTGACTGAGCGTCGGGAAACCATGATCGCATACAGCCAGGTCACCAGCATCATGACAAAGACCGAAACAAACAAGAAGTTATAGCCGGCCTGGTCAACAACCCAACCGCCATACACCGGTCCCAGCGCCCGGCCAATCGACATGGCAACATTGGGCATTCCTTGATACTTACCGGTTTCCTCAGCAACGGTCAAGACATCGATATAGGCTGGCACGGAAGGAATCCCGACCATTTCCCCAATCGTCAGGATCACAAAGTCAACGACAAACATCGCAAAACTGTGTACCCAGATTAATAGCGGAAACGAGATGGCAAAAATCGCAATCCCGATAATAATCTGCCGCTTAACCGAAAGATAGTCGGCCAGTCTGGTAACCAGGGGCTGGCCCAAAACGATGACGGCCCCATTGATCGTCCACAGCAGGCTGTAGGCAAAGAATGGAATATGCATATCGGTAATGTGCACCGACATGACGCTTTCCCATAAGGCATAGCTGAGGTAGACCGTTACCAGGCACAGACAGTAGGCATAGACGATGTGGACGTTGTGACGTGGACTCTTAACTGCCGCGGCCTGCTGGTTCTTAACCGTTGCCTTAGGCCGTACGTCAACGTTAAAGTGCAGTACCGTAATCAAAAGGTAGGCACCATAACAGACGCTGGCTACGATAAAGACAATCTCGATTCCCAGGTCCAACAGCGTCCCGACCAATAGCGTCCCGACTACGACCCCCACGTTAAGCGCCATGTACAGCATGTTATAGACATAGCGGGCAGTGTGTCCCGTGACGGCCGAGCCATAGGAATTGATCACGGTCAGTCCCGAGCCGTCCGCAAAGCAGATCACCGCCAGCAGAATCGGAAACATCGGCCAGCCATGAAAGAAAATCATCAAAACATTTCCCAAGGTGGCGACCGTCACAGTGATCACCGCGGCCGCGTAAGGCTTCCAGTTGTCAAACAGCCAGCCGCCCAGGTAGTTGCCAAACATCATCCCCATGGAACTGAAAAAGATTACCAAGCCCGCGACCGTCATCGATTTATTCAAGTACTCATGCACATAGATCGTCGTCAATGGCCAAAGCATCGCGGCGCCGGCATTATTAAGCAGACTCGCCATGAATAGCCACTTGAGCTTGATTGATTGGCGTGGCATAAAGATGCACCCTTTCTAAAGCACTAATAAAGCCCCTTTTCCGTGCAGCAAGCCGACACGGCAAGGGGCTTTATTTTTTCCGTGTCTGGCTTGGTTGAAACTTTCTTTGTCTCTAGTTTACCAGACATTCTCAGCAGACTCCAAACGCGACCGCTGATTGGATCTTACTTGTGCAGGTAGTTGAATGGCACCGCGTTTGCTGGCGTGATCTTGGTGATGCCATGCATGTAAGGTACCAGTGCTTCTGGAATCGTTACCGTACCGTCTTCGTTTTGGTAGTTTTCCAAAATTGCGGCTACCGTCCGGCCAACTGCCAAACCAGAACCGTTCAGCGTGTGGACCAGCTGCAGCTTGCCGTTTTCGTCACGATAGGTAATGTGCATCCGGCGAGCTTGGAAATCAGTACAGTTCGAGCAGCTGGAGATTTCACGATACTTGTCTTGAGCTGGCATCCAAACTTCAATATCATGCGTTTCCGCTGAAGTAAAGCTCATGTCGCCAGTCGACAGCGTGATGACATGGTATGGCAGGCCAAGCTTTTGCAGAATGTTTTCGGCATTCTTAGTCATCTTTTCCAGTTCGTCAAATGAGGTTTCTGGCTTAACGTACTTAACCATTTCAACCTTATTAAACTGGTGCATCCGGATCAGGCCACGCGTGTCCCGACCAGCCGAACCAGCCTCAGAACGGAACGATGGCGACAGCGCCGTGACGTATACTGGCAGCTTATCGGTTGGAATCTCTTCACCAGAGAAGTAGTTGGTCAAAGGCACTTCCGCCGTTGGAATCAGCGTCATGTCCTCGCCATTGACCTGGTAGACGCCTTCCTTAAACTTAGGGAACTGACCAGTACCGTACATGGATTGAGCCTTGACGATGTATGGCGGCAGAACTTCCGTGTAGCCTTCCTTCATGTGTTCATCCAGCATGAAGTTGTAGACGGCCCGTTCCAGTTGAGCACCCAAGCCGACATAGTAGACGAACCGCGCGCCAGAAACCTTAGCTGCCCGGTCGAAGTCCAGGATACCGAGCTTTTCGCCCAGGTCCCAGTGGTGCTTAGGCTCAAAGGCAAACTTAGTCGGCTCGCCCACCTTGTATTCTTCACGGTTGCTGTCTTCATCAGGACCAACCGGCACGCCATCACGCGGTACGTTTGGCAGGTGCGCCAGCTTGTCGTTTAAGATCGCGTCGTTTTCTTCGACTTCAACGTCCAGCTTCTTGATGTCTTCACCAACCTGACGCATTTCGGCAATCGCGTCATCGGCTGATTCATGGTTGCGCTTGGCCTCACCGATCTTCTTGGAGGCCGCGTTACGCTTAGCCTTCAGCGTTTCGGTCTGCTGCAGCAGTTCACGCCGCTTTTCATCCAGGGCCAATACTTCGTCAATGTCTTTTGGATCAACGTTGCGCGTTGCCAGCTTCTGCTTAAAGAATTCAGGGTCTTTACGAATCTTCTTGATATCGAGCATCTAAAATTCCTCCTAAGTATATAAAAAGAGCCACTTCATCCATATTTTGGGACGAAATGGCTCTGGTTCCGCGGTACCACCCAAGTTCGACAAAGATTTGTCACGCTCTGCATGGATAACGGCCATGAACCCGTGCGGCATTACCCGCCCACATTTAACGACACCGGAGTTTCGATCGCTGCCTTGCACCACCCGACAGCTCTCTTGAGATCTACTTTAAAATGTCTTCGTGTTTTATATCATCGCTATCTTATTACATCCTGCCTGATTTGGCAATCTTATTTGGCAATCTTTTCGGCTAATTTATTGCAAAGTCGTGCTGATAGCTGACGTGACTGTGGCCCTTATCGGAACTGATCTTGAGCTGATCGGGAATCCGTTCTTCCAATTCGGTCACGTGACTGATGATCCCGACCATACGCGAATTGCCTTCCAAAGTCTGCAGCGCCTGCAATGCATTATCCAACGCGGCTTGATCCAGCGAGCCGAAGCCTTCATCAACAAACAGAGCATCAATTTGAATTCCCCCAGCCTGCTGTTGAATGATCTCGCCAAGCGACAGCGCCAGGGCCAGCGAGGCAGCAAAAGTCTCTCCTCCAGACAGGGTATGCACGCTGCGATCCTTGCCGGCATCACGATCTCTGACGCCGACTTCCAATCCGCTCCATTTGTTGTTTGAGCCGGTGCTTTCTTCCAAAAAGAACTCATAGCGATCAGCGGTTAATTGTCTGAGCCGTGGATTGGCGTTGTTCAAGACCTCTTTGAAGTAGTGTCTGAGCACATATCTTTCCAAAGTCAGCCGCATTGAATTCTTGCCATTCATGGTATTGACCAGATCACTGAGCCGATCAAGTTCGGCCTGCTGTTTGCCTTGTTCCTGCTGGATCTCATCAACCTGCTGAACCGTTTTTTGCTGCTGCTGGAGCTGTTCTTTTAAGCGCCCTAATTCCCGCTGTTTTTCATCGCGTATTGTCGTAGCCGCCTGCAGAGCTTTTTGCGTCTCCGCCAGCTGCGGTCGGGGCCGTTCGTTAATGGCTGCCAGCAGGTGCTGACGCCGGTCAAGATTGATCTTGACAGCTTGTTGATATTCATTGACGGTCTGCTGCAGCAATTCCAGCTGATCCAGTTGGGCAAAGTCTTCTGCATAGCGTGACCACTGGGCATTGGGATCATGCTCTTTTAAGGCCTGCTGCAGCTGCTCGACCAACTGTTGGCGATGATTCTGCTGCTGCGTCAGGTTTTCTTGATCATGACTGATCGTTGCGGCTACTGCGGCGGCGCGCTGCTGTTGATGCTGCAGTTCGGTTTGGTTCTGATCCTTTTTTTTCTGATAATCCTGCAGCTGAATCTGCCAATCATGCAGTTGTTTTTTAGCTGTGCTTAAATCAGCGTATGCTGACGGCAGCTGCTTTACTTTAGCCGTCAGCTCACCATTGAGTCCTGCCAGCTGGGCCGTCAGCAGCTGTTGATCATGATCCAGTTTCTGTTGCTGGGCCGTCAATTCATCCAATGTCTGCTGCTGTTTTTGCTGTTCTTGTTGCGCCTGCTTTAATTCTTCAATAGCTGCCTGAGTCTTTTTAAGCCGTTGTGCGGTCTCATTCATACGCTCCTGCAGTTTGGCGGCCAGCTGGGCAAGATCGGTCGCCGGCAGCTGACTGTCATTTCTTAATTTCGTCAGCTCAGTCGTGTATTCATCTTTTAAGTTATTCAACTGCTGGGTCAGATTGACCGTTTTTTCCTGAGCCTTGACTTTTTGGGCCTGCGCATCGTCTAAAGCCTGGCGCGCCTGTTTTAAAGCCACACCAGCAGCTTGAATCTCATCAAGCGAGATCTTAGCGGCTAGGTTGCCTGGCTGGGGATGATCAATTGAGCCGCAGACCGGACAAGGCTGACCCGGAATCAGATGAGTCGCCAGTTCAGCAATCTGAAGAGCCGCGTGCTTTTGATCAGCTTCTTGAAAGGCGGTCTGCGCGGCCTGATAATGCTGGCCAGCCATTTTCTCCTCGTGCTGGGCCTGCTGCAGGCTGGCTTGCTGATCAGTTATCGTCTGGTGCTTACTCTGTAGATCCTGCAGTCGCTTGAGTAATGCCTGTCCGGTGCTGCGTTCCTCAAGCATTTTTTCAATCAACTGCCGATCGGTTTGTTGCTGCAGACTTTGAATCTGCTGTGCCGTTTTCTCCAGTAAAACCGTCTGCTGCTGGCTGACGGTTTGAACCTGCTGCTGGCTTTTTTGGAGTTTAGCCAGTTTTTGCTGCTCAGTTTGAATGCGTTCTTTAAGTTCGGCCGTTTCTTGATATCGGGGCAGCAGGCTTGCCAAAGCGATTTTTTGCTGATTGATCGAATCAATGGCTGGCTGCTGCTGGTTCAGCTCTTGAGCACGATGCTGCAATTGCTGCAGTTTTTGATCAAGTTCCGTAGCTGCCGTCTGCTGTTGCTGCAGATCGTTTTGAAGGTCTTGGATTGCCGCCTGGGCATGCTGCCAGGCAACGTAATCAGTTTGCTGATGGCGAACCCACTGCAGCTCGTCAATCAGCTGCTGCTTAGCTTGGATTGCTGATTGCTGCTGATCCAACTGTTGTTGAACGGTTTGGTTCTGGGCCAGCTCATCATAGGCGGTCTGCAGATTTTGTTCCACGTGAAACTGTTCATCGAGTTTTTTAGCCTTTGCCTGGGCAGCCACAGCAGCCTCGACTTGCTGAGTCAGCTGCTGTTCATGCTGTTTTAACAGCGTCGCGGCGGCTTGTAGCCATTGAACGGGATCGGTTTGGTCAGCCAGCTCTTCAACGCTGGTCATCAGTTGTTCCATTTGCTTTTGACTGTCATGGCTGGCATCCTGTGCTGCCGTCAGCTGATCCTTGAGTTGCTGGGTCCAGTCCGCGTATAGCTGCGTACCAAACAGCTCCGCCAGCAATTCATTTTTGTTATTGCTGTCCGACTCCAGAAACTCACGAAACTTACCCTGTGGCAGCAAAACGATCTGGCGAAACTGATCAGCGTTGATGCCGATTAGATCTTCAATAAATTGATTGGCGTCGGTAACTTTGGTAATTTCTTCTTTTTGACCGTTTTTTTCATAAAACAGGTCTACTTTTTGACTCTTGTGCCGATCCTGTTTCGGCTCCCGAATGATCTGATAGGTCTTGCCTTGATGCTCAAACCAAAATGAGACCCGTGTCAGATCCTTTTCTTTGGCAAAATCAGAGCGCAGTTTTTCAGCAGTACGGCCATTGCGATTATTATCAGTCGTTGTACCAAACAGACTAAAGCACATTGCGTCAAAAATCGTGGTCTTGCCGCTGCCCGTCTTGCCACTGATCAAAAACAGCGGCACTTCGTCAAATTGAGCAAAATCAACGGTCTCATTGACATATGAGCCAAAATACTCCATTTTCAGTTTTAAAGGCTTCAATTTTCTTCCTCCTCAACCTTGGTCAAAGCTGCCGATGCCCACTGCCGTTGCTGATCATCCAGCTGCTGATCAGGATGCACTTTTTCATAAAACTCATCCAACAGCGTCAGCGGATCATGACTGGCCATCGTCATGGTCGCGATGCTGGCATCGTCCTGCTGGTTGGGGCGCTTGATCTCAACAATCTTAGGATAACGAGCCCTCAGTCGATTCATCAGGTCGCTGATCAGCTTGGTGTCGGTCAGGCGGATGGCAACATAGTCTTGGGTTTGATCGTATTGAGCTGCGATTTTCCCTTGCGTCAGTTCATCAAATGAGCCTTCTAAAATGATCAGATCATGCTTAGGCTGCAAGGGGGCCCAAGTGAGCTTGAATGGATTCGTATCGACAATCCAGACCCCTTTTTGCAGATTGGCCTCTGAAACCGAAAACTTAAGTGGCGAGCCGCTGTAGCGCATGCGTTCTTCATTTAACGCCCGCGGATTATGCAGGTGCCCCAGTGCCACGTAGTCGAAGTCTTTTAACAGCGTGGTCGGCACGGCATCCAATCCCCCAACCTCAACTTGAATCTCAGAATCGGTATGCGTACTGCCCGCCGCGAAAAAGTGCGCCACCAAGACGTGCTTTTTATCAGGATCGAAAAGCTGCTTCATTTGATTAACAATTAAAGTCATCGCCTGGCTGATTGTCTTAACGTCTTGTTCGAAATAATTGCGGACGGCCTGCAGGTTAAAGAATGGCAGCAGGAAAAACTGCGTATCCATAATCGTAACTGGTTCAAACGCACTGGCCAGCGTGGTATGCAGATAAAAATCGGTCGTCTCAAACCATTCACTGCCCGTCGCCAGGCGCGCGGCCGAATCATGGTTGCCGCTGATCGCCAATAGCGGCAGATGGTCATTTAGATTCAGCTGCTTGAGCATTCCATTCAGCTGCTCAACCGCCTGCTCGCTGGCTAAGCCCCGATCATACAGATCACCTGCAATAACAACGGCATCGACTTGATAGTCTTTAGCCAGCCGTTCAATCTGATCAAACGCCGCGGTCTGATCTTCAGCAAGCGAAAAATCATGCAGTTTCTTACCGATATGCCAATCGGCCGTATGTAAAAATCTCATGAGACCTTCCTTTCTATCGAACAAGCATTCGCGTTGGTGACATTATAGCACAGATCGCGTGAAAGTTTCAGCGTGGCAAAATTCAAACTTTCTTCGTATTTTATTAATATTTTATTTAGATTCACCCCTGGTTAAGACTCACTCAAATACTGATATATCAACGTTTGATTGGGAAAAGTAGTTTTATTTCAAGATTTTAAACATGTTTTTCTTAAGCAAGGCTTAATATTTAATTTCCTTGACTTGGTATATAGTAAGGTAGTACCTTTCCAAATCCGATTTAGGTAAAGGAGTGATTAGTGAATGTTGGCAGCTCTCAAACGCCACCCTGTCGCTGGATTTCTGCTTAAAACGTTCTTTTATTTTATCGTCTTAATGCTGTTGATCTACTTATACGGATACTATGGCGCTGGACAGGCACCGTTTATCTATAACGAATTCTAGCGGAGGAAAAAATGATTTCTAACATTGTTCGCGAGTTTGACCGCGTCGCAAAAGAAAATGCCACGCGCGTCGTCTATGACGAAATGGGTCAGACTCACACGTACCAAGATTTATTGGTTGATTCAAATGCTTTCGCTGCTTGGCTCGACCAAGAAAAAATCGTTCCTAAAGATGGTCCGATCATGTTTTATGGCGACCATCAATTTGAAATGGTGGCCGGTTTTGTCGGCGGCCTAAAAGCAGGTCACGCCTACATTCCCGTTGAAGTCGGCTCAGCTCTGCCCCGCATGCAGTCGATTATTGATGCGGCCAATCCGCGGCTGGTCGTCGCCATCGATGACTTTCCCGTTGAAAAGCTGAACTACGACGGGGCCGTGATTAATAAATATGAATTGGAACAGATCTTTGCCCAAAAGACTTCATACGAGGTTACGCATGAAGTCACCGGCGACCATCCTTTCTACGTGCTGTTTACTTCTGGTACCACCGGCTCGCCAAAAGGAGTTGAGATCAGCCACGACAATATCTGTTCATTTGCCAACTGGATGCTGGGCGACAGTTTTGACATCCCAGCTCACCAGATCTACCTGGGTCAGGTGCCATTCTCGTTTGACGTCTCGCATATGTACTGGCTGACTGGTCTTTTGTCCGGCAGCACGGTGCAGACCCTGCCACTAGCCGTTGTTCAAAACCTGGGTCAGCTGTTTACCACGCTGCCTAAGCTTGACATTACGGTCTTTGTCGGTACACCTTCATTTGGCGACATGGCGCTGCTCAGTCCTCAGTTCAATCACGAACAGATGCCGAACCTAAAGTACTTTGTCTTCTGTGGCGAAGAGCTGACGACCTCAACCGTCAAGCGACTGTTCAAACGGTTCCCCGATGCGCGCGTCTTTAACACCTATGGCCCAACCGAAGCTGCCGTGGCCGTTACCAGCATGGAAATCACGCCGGCAATGGCCAACAGTCACGAACGGTTGCCAATCGGCTACGACAAGCCTGGCGTAACTACCACGATCTGGAAGGACGGGCAGCCCGTTGATGAGCCAAACGTCCATGGCGAGATCATCATCAGTGGGGACAGCGTGGCTAAGGGCTACATGAATAACCCTGAAAAAACGGTTAAAAACTTCTTTAAATACAACGGCGTCCAGTCATATCGCACTGGTGACGAAGGCTTTATCGATCAAGACGGCATCCGCCACATCATCGGCCGGATGGACTTTCAGATCAAGCTGCACGGCTTCCGGGTTGAGCTGGATGAGGTCCGCAACAGTCTGGAACTGAGCGAATACATCAAGCAGGCCATTGCCGTGCCGAAGTACAACAAGAAGCATCAAGTCAGTCATTTGATCAGCTACGTGATTGCACAGCCCAACGACTTTAAAGATGAGAAGGAACTGACTCAAGCCATTCGTCAAAGTCTGGCTGGCAAGATCATGGATTATATGATGCCAACCCAGTTCGTTTACGTTGACAGTTTCCCGAAGTCCGCAAATGGCAAGATTGCGGTTAAGCAGATGATCGCGGAGGCCAATCAATAATGAGCTGGCTTGAAAGTCTTCCCAACTACACGGCTTATGGCACGCCATCGTACTTTATCTACCTGCTGATTGCCGTCTTGCCAATGGGAATCAGCCTGTACTTTGGCAAGCGGCTGGCTTGGTATGAGGCCATCGTCAGCTTCCTGTTTATCTTCTTTATGTTCGATGGCTCCAGTGCCTCGCAGATGCTTTCTCTGATCGGCTACGTAGTCTATCAAACGATCCTGGTAATGGGATATTTCCATTATCGGCAAAAAAAGAACGCGGCGGGCGTCTTTTACCTGATGACGCTGCTATCGCTTTTACCGATCATCATCGTCAAGTTCACGCCGGCAATGGTCGGTCATAACTCGCTGCTGGGCTTTTTGGGCATCAGCTACCTGACGTTTCGGGCGGTCGGAACGATTATCGAAACGCGTGATGGCGCCGTTAAAGACCTCAACTGGTGGAAGTTCATCCGCTTTTTGCTGTTTATGCCAACCATCACTTCCGGACCGATTGATCGCTACCGGCGTTTTTCAAAAGACTATCGCAAAGTCCCCAGTCGTGAAAAATACCTTGAAATGGTCGGTAAGGCCGTTAAATATCTTTTCATCGGCTTTTTATACAAGTTCGTGCTGGCCTACCTGTTTGGTCAGGTTTGGCTGCCATTCGTTGAGCATCAGGCATTAATGTACGCACCGCATTTAAGCTGGTGGGTCGTTGCCGTGGCCTACGTCTATGCTGGCGATCTTTACTTCGACTTTGCCGGCTACTCGCTGTTTGCCGTGGCCATCAGTTATTTGATGGGTGTCGAGACGCCAATGAACTTCAACAAGCCGTTCGTTTCCAAAAACATCAAGGAATTCTGGAATCGCTGGCACATGACGCTCTCATTCTGGTTCCGTGACTACATCTTCATGCGGTTCGTCTTTTTGGCCAGCAAGAAGCATTGGTTTAAAAACCGCAACGTCCTGTCATCGGTTGCCTACATGATTAATATGCTGGTCATGGGCTTTTGGCACGGGGTTACCTGGTACTACATTCTCTATGGTTTCCTGCATGGGAGCGCATTGGTCATCAATGACTGGTGGCTGCGTTACAAGCGCAAGCACCTGCATATCAAGACCAATGCCTTTACCAAGGGCGTGGCCATGTTTATTACGTTTAACTTTGTCGTCTTTTCATTCTTGATCTTCTGCGGCTTTTTGAACACGCTGTGGTTTGTCAAACATTAATCTGAGTACTTATTTTTGGAGGTTATATCATGCAAGAACAAATTCAACAACTTTTAGCTGAAGCAACCGGCCGTGACGCCAGCGATTTTGCTGACACGACTGAAGATCTGTTTGCCGATGGTCTGCTGGACTCCATGGCAACCGTTCAGCTGCTGCTGGCTCTGCAGGACGAATTCGACATTCAGGTTCCCGTTTCCGAATTTGACCGCAGCGAATGGAGTACGATCGATAAAATCGTTGATCGGGTAAAGGAACTGGAAAATGAATAACCGTCGCAAACTGTGGTCGATCTTTGGCCCGGTTATCGTAGCCTGCCTATTGGTACTGGGCTTTTTTGCCTTGCCATGGCGCAGCTCGCATTCCCAGGCAACCCTGCAGAAAGCCGCTGATTCGCTTAGTCCGCGCGTTTTTAAAAACAGCTCGATTAAAGTGGCGGCCATGCAGGATAAAAAGAAAAACTACATTCCATTCTTCGGCTCCAGTGAGTTGAATCGAATGGACCGCTATCATCCCGCGGTGATGGCTGCTCGCTACCACAACTACACGCCATTCTTGTTCGGTTCCCGTGGTACGCAGTCTTTGCCGCAGCTGTTTAACATGACAATGATGGCCCCCGAAATGAAGAATGGCAAAGCCGTCTATATCATTTCGCCACAATGGTTCGTCAAAGAAGGCGTCATGCCATCAGCTTTTAAATACTACAACGGTACTTACGCTAATCTAACCTGGCTGAAGCAGGCCAACCCAGATTCGCCATACGATCGCTACACGGCTAAGCGACTGGTCAAGCTTTTAGGTACGGAAGGCTCAGTTGCCAACTATGCCAAAAAAATCGCTGACGGCAAGCACCTCAGCTCATGGGATCGTACCCGTATCGATATGGAATCAACGCTGCTCAAGCATGAGGATGAGCTGTTCTCCGGCTGGTTCTTAAAAGACAACTATAACAATCGCATCCTGCCACGCGTCAAGAAACTGCCCAAGACTTACAGCTACAGTGCCCTGACCAAAGAAGCCATCAGCGACGCCAAACATTCCAGCAACAACAACCGCTTTGGCATCCTGAATCAGTTCTATGATCGGCGCGTCAAAGGCCATCTCAAGGGCGTTCCTGGCAGTCAAAAACACTTCAGCTATCTTAAATCACCCGAGTATGCCGATCTGGAAGTCGTCTTGAATCAGTTTAAAAAGACCAATACCAACGTCGTCTTCATGATCACGCCGGTTAATGCCAAGTGGGAAAAGATGACTGGTCTTTCCATGCCGATGTATTATCAGGCAGCCAACAAGATCAAGTACCAGCTGCGCTCACAAGGCTTCAATAATATCGTTGACTATTCACATGATGGCGGCAAGCCCGGCTTTATGGAAGATACCATTCATATCGGCTGGGCCGGCTGGGTCAACTTTGATCACCGCATTGCACCGTTCTTGGAGCAAAAACAGCCGCAGCCTCACTACCATATGAATAAGGCCTTTTTGTCGCAGAAATGGCAAAATCTTGATCCTACGACGGCCAACTTAAATCAATTCACCAAGGATCACCTTGATAAATAACCAAAAAAAGAGTTCGCAGCTAGCTGCGAGCTCTTTTTTGCATCTTATCAGAATTTTAGTTTTCAGAAGCACCCGTCATCGCATCAGCATCCGTTTCTTCTGGATCATCAGCTGCTTCAGATGCACCCGTGCTGGCATCCGTTTCGGCCTGTTCAGCACGTTGAGCAGCCGCCGACATTACCGGAGCAGCTGGTTCGCTGGGAGCAGCCGGTTCCTCATCGGTATCTTCAGAAGCCCCCGTCGTCGCATCCATAGCTGGGGCAGGTTCTTCAACTGGTGCTGGGGCAGCGTGGCCATGCGAGGCGCTGGAGGTTGCATCCGCATTCCAGGCACCATTTTCAGCCAGGTTCAAGATATCATCAACTGAACCCGTAAATTCAATCGTCCCCAGGTAGTGACCATCAACATCCCGCAGCGCATAGTAGCGAATCAAGACACGGTGACCGTTCATCATCAATGGGCGGGCAACCACGTCTTTGGTGCCGTTCTTAAAGCTGTCGATAATGGCCTTAACTGCAGGAACAGCCTTTGGTGGGTGGCATTCACTGTAGGTTTCACCAAGCTGGTTGACGTTACGAACGTGTTCACGGTTAGGCTTGTCTGAGTAGTAGGCAAAGCGGTCGTCAGCATCGATCAGGTCAATTTCAAATGGAATCGTGTTGAAGATGGCTTGGACTTCTCGCAGCGACAGGCGGCCGGTCGGGAAGCTGACATAGGCATCTTCAATCATAGGACGTTTTACAGACATGAGTTGTTCACCTCGAGAAGCATTTTTGAAAAGTTCCGCATATTCAACAAAATTGGTAAAGCATTTTTCCAGATTATCAACGCAGGCCTGGTCAGTCAGACGGCCATCCTTGCTAAAGACCTTGGCAGCATTGCCGATCAGCACCTCGTTGCCAGACAGCAGGTTGGCATTGCAGTCAGGACTCAAAAGCATCTTGCGCATCTGCTGCTGAGCTCGTGCGGAAGCCTGGCGACCATAGGATACCCCCACGATCATAGCTGGCTTGCCATGCAGAACCTTGGATTGATATGACAGCCATTCAACCGCGCTCTTCATTGCGGCTGGAACGGCATGGTCATATTCGGGAGTAGAAAAGATAACCCCATCAGCAGCGTTGATCTGCTGCTTAAGTTTCCAAACCGGCGTCGTTTCCTCAAAAGGCACGTCCTTGCTAAAAGCCGGCAGATCCTTGATTTCGGCAATCTCAATCTCTGCCATGCGCCAGAAGTGCTTCTTCATAAACTGCAAAAGAACGCGGTTGTAGGAAAAGTCGGCGTTCGTACCGACGATTGCAACAAATTTCATTACTTAGCAGCCTCCTTTTCCGCTTTGGCCAATGCTTCTTCTTCCAGCTTAACTTCTTGATCATTAGCGATCGCAAAGCATTCAAAGTCGCGCAGACACTTGTCCAAGAACTTGATCGTACCAGGATCGGTAATATCGCCGTTTTCATCAAACAGATTCTGGGCAAAACTCATAAAGAAGTCTTCTTTTTGAAAGACGCGCGCGTTGACCCCCGGCGAGATCATAACGTCACGCAGGTCAACCTGAGCCCGTGAAGAGCCCTGCGCGTCAGTAGAAGCCCCAACCAGCAGCACCGGCTTGTTGGTAAATGGATGCAGCTGATAGGAAAGCCATTCAATGATGCTCTTTAAAGAAGAAGGTACTGAGTGATCAGTTTCAGGACAGGCAATCACTACGGCATCGGCAGCATCGATCGCGTCTGACATGGCTTGGATGGCAGCCGGCGTTTCTTTGGCGCTTTCGTTGAACAGTGGAATCTTGCGCACGTCAACGACCGTCATATCATGTTCATAGGCTTTGCTGATGTATTCAAGCAGCATGCGATTGTACGAATGGTTGGCATTGGAACCAGGAATCCCAACAATCTTCAAATTCATTCACTCCTTATTAATGATAATACTCTCCATACTTGGCATTATTGCACTAGCCTATTTTAATATAAATTTTGGCGAAATTGTATAGCTTCGCACAAATTTTGTGAAAGTAATTTCAAATTGTGAAGTGGAATAACTTGTAATCAATATAAAAGCTGTTATCTCAACGTTTAGATAACAGCTTAGTTTGTTCAATAATGATTTAATTGCTTTTTACCAACGGTCTGGTAAACCTAATTACGAAATATATTGACCTCTTGATCAGTTTTCTTCACCAGCTGCTGCCAGACTGTGCTCTCGATACCAGTGCACCATCAAGCCCAGTACCAATCCAACCAGTGCTGGAACCAGCCATGACAGACCATAGGCAGCCAGTGGCAAGGAAGCCCGCCAGCCAGCCACCAGCTTACCAAACGCGCTGGCACTGACTACGCTTGGGAAGGAAACTACCATATCCCCTAATGCCGGCACGACGGTAAGCAAGACAACAAAGAAGTAAACCGCACCATCCCGCTTAAACAACGGCGAGGCAACCGACAGCAGGATCAGGACCATGGCCAATGGATACAGAAACATCAGCATTGGCGTTGACCAGGCAATGATCTGTTCCAAGCCAAAATTGGCAACCAAAAATGAGGCCAAAGTCGTCAAGAACAGCCAGGCATGATAGCTCAACTGTGGGAAGTGCTTGTGAAAGTCCTGCGCAAAGGCTGCCACCAGACCAACCGCCGTCGTTAAGCAGGTGACCGTGATTAAAACAGCTAAGACGGCTTGTCCCAGTCGGCCAGCATAGGCATTAACCAGCTGCGTAAAGGCCACCCCGCCATCAGCTGAAACCTTGAACCGGCCTAGAGTCATCGCGCCAACCACGATCAGCAGCACATAGATCAAAGCAACGGCACTCATTGCCAGGACGCCTGATTTGGCAACCACTTTGGCAACGTCGCTATCCCGCTTCTGCCCCAGCTGACGAACCGCTGTCACGACCGTAACCCCAAAAGCCAGACCAGCCAAGGCATCCATCGTATTGTAGCCCTGCAAAAAGCCATTGACGAACGAGCCATGCACATAAGCTGTCGTTGCCTGCGTTTGGAATGGATTGGCAAACGGATTAACGAACGCAACGGCAAAAACGACAAACAACAGGACTAAAAAGACTGGATTCAAAACCTTACCGACGTTGGTCAAGATGTCATTTTCACGATAGGCAAATGCAAAGGCCAAAGCAAAGAAGACCAATGAGAACAAGAACAGGGCCAGCGTCTGATCAGCCTTAGGAACAAACGGTGCGACCCCAACCGTGTAGGAAACCGTAGCCGTCCGTGGCGTCCCAAACAGCGGTCCGATCGTAAAGTGAATCAAGACCATAAAGACCAAAGCAAAGCCAACTCCTAATGGCCGACCGATGTCAAAAACCCCTTCAGCCCGCGTTACCGCAACAGCCAGGACCGACAGCAGCGGCAAGGCAACCCCGGTTACTAAAAAGCCGACTGCCGCGCCGACCCAGTGACTGCCGGCCAGCTGACCCAGATGCAAGGGAAAGATCAGGTTGCCGGCCCCAAAGAAGAGACCAAACAGCAATGATGCCACGACCAGATACTGCTTGGCCGTTAGTTTTTTCGATGTGAGTTGTTCCATTTTTTTGCCCCCGAAATGAATTAAAATTAGAAATCACTCATGTCGAATACTGGCTGCGCCGAAAATAAAAAGTCCCTTGACCGAAAATTCGGCCAAGGGACGCAATCGCGTGGTACCACCCTGATTCACCATGCCATCGCTGACACGGTCTTTTACGTACGGCCCCCATTTAAGCTGGAGCGATACGCGTGCACGGTAATGGGTGCGACCATCCATCCTTACTTGGTTTAAGGATGAAAACTAGAAAGTGATTTTCGCCTAAGACTTTAACCGATCCCCTCACACCTAGCAGGACTCGCTGACGGTGGCCAAAGACTACTCTTCTTTCTTCATTGCATTCGATATGATTAACTTTTAACAATATACTAATGCAATGTTAATTTTTAGTCAATGCATTTTTAATAAAAATCACAAATAATTTTTGGCCATTCTACCAATGTGCTAAAATAAGACCACTGGAACGCAACAGAACGGAGAAAAACAATGGAAAAAAATCACACCCGCTTCAATCATCGTCGGCCACAAAAAAGCCCACGCCCACAGCCCCAAGTCGAAGTCAACCTTGGCGATCGCTTCCCGCTGACCATTCGCAAACTGGGGATCGAGGGCCAGGGAATCGGCTACTTTAAACACAAGGTCTGCTTTGTCCCTGGTGCCCTGCCAGATGAAGTCGTAGTAGCTGAGGTTACTGCCATCCATCCCCGTTACCTGGAAGCCAAGATTCATAAGCTGCGCAAACCCAGCCGCTTCCGAGTTGAGCCGCGCGACAGCTATGCCGATCAAGCAGGCGGTTTTGAATTTGAATGCCTGGCCTACCCAGAGCAGTTAAAGTTCAAGCGGCAGGTCATCTTAGACAGTCTGGCCAAATTTAAGCCGCGGGGATGGCAAAACTATGACGTACGCCCAACGATTGCCGCCCCAGAGCAATACGGCTACCGCAACAAGGCGCAATTCCAAGTTCGCGAACAAGATGGCCATTTGGTTGCCGGCTTGTACCGCGCCAACAGTCATGACGTGGTCGACATGCCAACATGTGCCGTTCAGATGCCAGGGACGATGAAGGCCATGCGCGCAATCGTCAAAATGTTGGATGAACTAAAGATTCCGGCCTACGATGAGACCAGCAACAGCGGGATCATTAAAACGATTGCGATTCGGGAGTCATTGGCAACCGGCGAGCTGCAAGTGACCCTGATTACCAATACTGCCAAGCTGATTCATAAGGGACCGCTCTTGGCCATGATTGCTGAACAGCTGCCTGAGGTCAAATCGGTCGAGCAAAACGTCAACCCTGGCGATACGCCGCTGGTTTGGGGTGAGCAAACGATTCATCTGGCCGGTCAGGAATACATTACCGAATCATTGATGGGACTTGATTTTCATCTCAGTGCCCGTTCGTTTCTGCAGCTAAACCCGGCTCAGACCGAAACGCTCTACGAACAGGCAGCCAAAGCCATGGAGCTGGGGCCCGATGACGTCTTGGTGGATGCCTACGCAGGGATTGGGACAATTGGACTTTCCCTGGCTAGCCGCGTCAAAAGCGTACGCGGGATGGAGGTCATTCCAGAAGCCGTGGCCGATGCCAACAGCAATGCCAAGCTTAACGACATCCAAAACGCCAGCTATGAAGTCGGCACCGCAGAAGAAGTCATGCCGCGCTGGCAGGCTGAAGGATTCCGGTTCAATGCTCTAGTCGTCGATCCGCCGCGCACTGGTCTGGATGAGGCCTTAATCGAACAGATTCTTAAAGCCAAGCCTGCCAAGTTCGCCTACGTTTCCTGCAACATGTCGACCATGGCAAAAAACCTGGCACGACTTTCCAGCGTCTATCGCGTCGACTGGATTCAGCCTGTCGATATGATGCCGCAGACGCCGCGCTGTGAAGCCGTCGTCAAGCTCAGTCGCCGCTAAAATCTGATTCTAAATAAAAACTGCAGCCGCCTGCCGACTGCAGTTTTTTTGATGAGCCAGCCTCAGCCTTGATAGCACTGAACGGCTGGGATTGTGAAGCCAATTAGGCCGCAACCAGCTTGGCAGCCGCGTTCGCACTTGATCCGTTATGCTGCCGACCACCTTAACCGTTGACGAGCCAATACTGGTCAGCGACTGATTACTAATGACGCAGTCCACGGTAGCAGCCATTGAACGAAAATCGTTTAACGAAAATCGTTTAAAGTCAGCTCCTAACTCACTACTTACTTGACTGCCTGCCACTGTTTCCAGGTTGCCGCGGCACTGATATTGTCCAGATCGTCATAGGCGTGATCGCTCAGCTGCTGGAGCTTAGCCGGACTGCTTAAAAGCTCAACGACGGCCTTAGCCATGCTGGCAGAATGATTCAGCGCGATCAGTCGACCATTTTCATAATTGACGATCATCTCGTCTGGACCATACGAAAAGTCGTAGCTGACAACCGGAACGCCATGCCCCAGCGCCTCGCCCATCGCCAAAGGCTGCGCATCGATGCGACTGGTATTGAGCAGCAGCTGGGCTTGATCAAAAGCAGCATCCAACGGATATTGATAATCGGCAAACTCAACTGCACCATCAATCTTAAGGTCTTTGGCCAGTTGCTTGAAGTTAGCCGTATCATTAGGCGTGCCATAGCCATAAAGCGTTAATTTCGCGTCAGGTACGGCAGCTTTGATTTTGGCAAATACCTGCAGCAATTGATCAGTCTGCTTGTCATAGCCCAGGCGGCCGACACTGATCAGCTGGTTAGGCAGCCGGTCAGTCATTTTGACGCGCTTGGCCGCCTTTTTAACCGGCGTGCCGTTAATCGTCAAAACACGTGCCGATTTGCCCAAGCGCTGACGCAAAACACGTGCCTGCGCCTGCGTCATCACGATAATACCATCCCAGCGTTGCAGATTTTCCGTCAGGGCGTTTTGCAAAAGGCTGTTCAAAGGCGCCTTCAGTGGATCCTGACCATCATTGATGTGACTCATTGGCAGCCACAGATAGCGATGGACCTTGGAGTGCATGTGCAGAATCGGATCAATGGCAACAGCCGGCCGATCCGCGATAAAGACATTGTTCTCGCCATGAGTACGATTCAATTCATCCAAAAAGAAGGCAAACATTTCATTTTCACTGGCAAACCAATGATCCTGGCCATGCCAGTCTTTTAAAATATTAAGCGAATTGATCGGCGTGTTCTGGACCGATTTGACAAAGTAACGCTCCAGATACAGCTGACCATCGGGGCGATAGTAGCGGGCATTGAACTCATGACCATCCTGACCAAAGAACTCGTCAACAGCCTTAAAGCCCCGAATGTCATAAGTATTGCGCAAAGTCAGGCTGCCAGTCTGATCGTACCAGTCGATGTGATGAATCTGACCGATCGTCCCACCGGCAAAATAGATCGTTGCTGCCAAGCGACCGCCATCTCTAACCTCGCGAAAGTTGCTGCCCGTGCCGATCTGATAGTCGACGGCCAGTTTCAGGTCCTCGGTATGCAGCGGCTGGCCCTGATAGTCAGTAGTCTGGGCAAAAAAATCATATAGATTGGTCAGTTGGTCATTGGTGACGCCAAAACGCTGCATCGTCCGGTGAAGCACTGGATCAAAATCGCGCGTAACCAGCTGGGCCGGCGCCTGATGATCCTTAAACAGCTGCAGACGCTTTAATTCGGCATGTTCGACACTGGAGTTTTTCCCCAACAGATACTGATTAACAAAGAAATCCATCAGTCAGCGACCTCCTTTGGCATATCGCTAAGCAGCTCGTTCCACAGTTTCATGACATTGGCTGCCGAGTAGCGAGCACTGTCTTGATAGGCGTGGGCACTAAACTCAGCCAGTCGCTTTTGGTCGGTCAGCAGACTGATGATTGCCTGCGCCAGCCCGTCAATGTCGCCGTTTTTAGTCAGCAGCCCATCCTGTTGATCAATCACGACATCGGCTGGACCGTACTTGATATCATTGGCCACGATTGGCAGCCCGTGCGACTGCGCCTCCACCAAAGACAGCGGCAGACCTTCCGCACGGCTGGGCAGAATCAATAGCTGCGCCCGTTCATAGACTGCATTGACATCGGTCGTATAGCCGCAAAAGGTGACTGAGTTCTCAATCTGCTCGGCACTGACCTGAGCTTTGAGCTTCTGGTCAAAATTATCATTGGCGTATCCCCAAAGCTCCAGCTGGGCATCAGGAACCTGCTGCAGAATCTTAGGCCACGCCTGCAATAGATGATCCTGCTGTTTTTCTGGTGAGAGCCGCGCTACCATCACGACCAGATCGCGCTGTCGCTTAGCAAAATCAACATGCGGCGCTGCCAAGACCTCATCAGCCACGATTGGTCCTGGAATCCGATAGATCTTGACGCCCTGCTTGCCAAAACGATCCTGGACGTCAGCCTGCTGCTGCGGCGTTAGAGCAATAATGCCATCCCAGTCCTTCAGATGATCCAATCCCCATTGATAGTTGTAGTTTAACGTTGAATGCAGCATGTCGCTGGGATTGTTGACATGATCATTATGCAGCTGCATGACGCGGAAAACGCGATGATGCATGTTTAAGACTGCCCAGCCCAATTCATAGACGCGATCCACAACCAACCCCAGCGGACCATCGCCATTTAAGGCAGGATCCACGGCCAACTGATCATAGAAAAAGCGCGTCAATTCGTCAAAATTGGCAAACTGCCAGTCCTGACCATGCCAGTTAAACAAATGATAGCTGGTTGCTTTTTGCTGGCGCCGATCCTTAAAGTTCACCTTCTGCAGCGCCAACTGGCCATCGGGACGCAGATAGTTTTCCACGGCAATCTGACCATTCCAGTCATACAACTGTTCAACCGAAGCAAATCCCCGATTGTCATACCAGACTACTTTCAACAGCTTGCCGAAATGGTCAAAATACTGCAGATTGATGATGCTGCGATCACGATCATTGCGACGGCGAACGTACATGACCCGCGTCTTGCCGTCATAGTAGTTGTAGCTGATGCCATCTGCCTTGCGTTTCCACTTTGGATTCAGATGCAGATCCTGAAGCTTGACGATCCGATGCGGCACCAGGCAGGCATTTTGAAAATAGTCGAATAGATTGATAAAATCCTGATCCTTAATCCCAGCTGCTTCCACGACCAGATGCAGCTCGTTGGAATACTGCCGCGTCACGATCTTGGCTGGCTGATTGAATTTTTTAAACAGATTGAGTCGCTTGATTTGGGCGTGCTCAATTCCTGATTGATTGCGCTGAAGGTTATCATTTAAAAATAACAGCATTTTTTCACCCTTTTCTTTGCTCGCACTTACTGCTTAAGTTTAACATTTGAATATGAAGAAAGCATGATTGAACTGTTGACATTATTAGGTCCGCATTCTCAGTTATGTTATGATTAATGGATAAACGTACAAAGGGAGGCCTGGACGGATGCAGAATCCATTTGGCAATAATAATCAAAATAATCAGGATTTTTTTAATAATCTGCCAATACCGCCAAACTACGCCAAGATCAAAAACGATGAGGGTGAAATGCGCATTGCCAAGGTAGGTTTTTCTTGGACTGTCTTTTTGTTCGGCCCGTTTCCAGCTTTATTCCGCAATGACTGGTACAACTTCTTTTTAATGATCGTCTTGGATCTGGACTATGTTTTGGTCGGGCTGTTTTTCAAATGGAACTGGATGCTTGATTTCCCATGGCCAACGCTGTTCTTCTGCTTCTTTTACAATATGATGTACTTTAGACACCTGTTCACCAAAGGATACTATCCAGCCGATGAGCGTTCAAAAGAGCTTTTGACCCAATCCGGCTATTGGAAAGAAAAATATCGGCAAAAATAAAAAACGATAGCGAATCTGGCTATCGTTTTTTATTTTTAATGACGAGCTGACCAAGCGGCGGGATCCTTGCGCCATTCATGCAGATCCTTCATTTGATTGCGGTCGATTAAATCAGTCTTTTCAGCAGTCTCAATCAAAGTCGTATAGTTGGTTACCGAGTAGTATGGAATGCCAAACTGCTGGAAGTTGTCATCGGCGGCCGGCAGTTCATAGGTGAAGACGGAAACCACGCCTACCACATCGGCGCCTTCTTTTTCAACGGCTTTAACGGCCTTTAAGACGCTGCCGCCAGTCGAGATCAGATCATCAATCACAACCACGCGCTGACCCTCATAAAGAACGCCTTCCGTCTGCTTGCCCTGACCATGATCCTTAGGCTTGGAACGCACGTAGATCATCGGCAGGCCCATTTCTTCGGCAACCCAGGCCGCGTGGGGAATCCCAGCCGTAGCAGTCCCGGCAATTACATCGACGTCTTGAAAATGTTCGTTGATCATCTGGACCATGCCTTCATAGATATTGCGGCGAACAGCTGGATAAGAGATCGTCAGCCGATTGTCAGTATAGATTGGCGAGTGCAGTCCGCTGGCCCAGGTAAATGGCTTGTCGGGGCTTAAGGTGATTGCTTGAATGTCTAAAAGATCTTTAGCAACGATTTCGGCTTGTGTTGACATATTTAGTTTTCCCCTTCCATAAATGCTTGACGAATCGTCTGGTAGGCACTGACTGGATCTTCAGCCAACGTAATCGGCCGGCCAACCACGATCCCATTGCTGCCCAGCTCGCGAGCCTGCTGTGGCGTAACGACCCGTTTTTGATCATCATGAACCTGCAGATTAGGCCGAATCCCTGGGGTAACGCACAGAAAATCGGGACCGGTAACTTCGCGAATCGCCTTGACTTCTTGAGCTGAGCAGACGACCCCGTCCAGACCGTTTTTTTCCGAAAGCTGCGCGTAGTTCTGCACGGCTTCGATCAAGCTGAAGTCAACGTGCTGTTCCTCATGCAGAATCCGATCATCAATCGAAGTCAGTTCCGTAATGGCCAGCAATTTAGGCATTGGACAGCCGGCCGCTTTGGCACCTTCTGCCAGCCCCGCCTTGGCTGCCTGCAGCATCTCACTGCCGCCAGCCGCGTGCGTTGTCACAAAGGAAACGCCCATCTTGCCAATTGCCGTCATTGCCCGCTTAACGGTGTTGGGAATGTCGTAGAGCTTTAAATCCAAGAAGATCTTAAAGCCGCGCTGCTTAGCTTCCTTAACGATGCCCGGACCAAACGCGTAGTACAGCTCCATCCCAATTTTGACGATCGGCGTGTGATCCGTGTCGTTAGCGAGTTCATCAAAAAGCTTCAATGCGGCCTGCTTCGTGTCAACGTCAATAGCCACCATTGGTTCAAATCGTTCCATTAAAATCGTACCTCATTCAGATCTGTCAGTTTCTCAATACCATAATAATCCATCACCGTCGGCAGCTGGTCAATAATCTTAGGACAGGCCAATGGATCATGGAAGCTGGCCGCGCCAACCTCAACCGCATTGGCACCAGCCATCATAAATTCCAAAACGTCTTCTGGAGTCTCGACCCCGCCAACGCCAATAATCGGAATGTTGGAGAATTGGCGAACCTGGTGAATCATGCGCAGTGCAATTGGCTTTAAGGCTGCCCCGGAAAGCCCGCCCGTGACGTTGGCCAGTTTTGGCTTGCGCGTCTTCAGATCAATTGCCATGCCGGTTAAAGTGTTGATCATCGTCAAGCCGGCTGCGCCACCATTGATTGCGGCTTTAGCCAGCGGAACGATGTCGGTAATGTTTGGCGTCAGCTTAACGTAGACCGGTACGTTGGAAACCGCTACGCAGCGCCGCGTCAAGCGTTCCAACAATTCCGGATCGGTTCCCATTGCCAGACCGCCATGCTTGACGTTGGGGCAGGAGACATTGAGTTCCATGGCACTAACGTAAGGTGAGGTCCCCAGCTTGGCCGCTACTGCTTCATATTCTTCCTCGCTAAAACCGGCTGCACTGGCGATCACTGGCAGTTCAGGATAGTTTTGCGCCAGCCATGGCAGCTTTTCTTGGACCACGTTGTCAACCCCGGCATTGTTCAGACCATAGGCATTCAGCCAGCCGGCAGACGTTTCACAGGCCCGGGGAGCTGGATTGCCTTTGCGTGGCTGACTGGTGGTTGACTTGATGACCAAGGAGCCTAATTTGTTTAAATCATAGTTGCGGGCAATCTCTTGACCATACCAGCAGGTTCCGCTGGCAGGAATTACCGGATTCTTCAAATGCAGGCCTGGAAGTGAAACTGATAAACGACTCATAATTTTCCCCTTTCGAAAAAAGCATCAGTTGCTCACTTCAGGAGAGCACTGATGCTTTTTAAGGTCGGTTAAAAACCTCACCGCACCGTTTGACCCTCTCTGGAGTTCATTAAATGGCAACGCTAAGTTAGACTATTCAATTGAGATATCTTCATGACCATCGTATTCTTCGACCGCCACGTGTACCGTTTCATTAGTTGACGTTGGAATGTTCTTGCCGACAAAATCAGGTCGAATCGGCAGCTCGCGGTGACCACGATCAACCAAGACCGCCAGCGAGATGCGCTTAGGCCGGCCCATATCCATCAAGGCGTCTAAAGCAGCTCGTACCGTCCGCCCCGTGAATAAAACGTCGTCGACTAAGATAACGTGCTTATCGTTGATATCGACGCCGAGGTCAGTAGTCTTGACTTCTGGCTCAACCTTATGATCTGGACGATGACGGTCATCACGATACAGTGTAATATCAAGCGTTCCTACTGGTACCTTGACCCCTTCCAACTGTTCCATGCGCTTGGCAAGACGTTGGGCCAGGTAGACACCGCGCGTTTTGATTCCAACAAAGACCAGGTTTTCGACACCCTTGTTTTGTTCGATAATTTCGTAGGTAATCCGGGTCAGTGCCCGTTGCATGCTTGAACCGTCAACGATTTCATGAGCCATGAAGTTCACTCCTTTATTTTATTTGCTGAAAGAAAAAACGTCTCTTCGCACCAAAACGAGGAGACGCAACATTTATCCGTTCCTTTTCAGCCTCACGGGACCAAGTTAAAGGTGCTCATACTTTATCTGTTAGTGTAACTGCCTCGATTAGCAGTGTCAACCGCCAGAACCAATTCTAATCAAACCATAATAAAAGATCCAACCATCAGCGACGGCTGGACCTGATTGATAGATTTGCCAAGGTCTAGCCCAGCCAAGGGTCATGCAGAATAATCGTCTGTTCACGGTCAGGGCCGACTGAAATCGTAGCCAATGGCGTTTGTGACAGTTCACAGATCCGCTTCAAGTAATTCTTGGCGTTTTCTGGCAACTCATCATAGCTCTTGATCTGCGTAATGTCGCCTTCCCAGCCCGGCAGCTCTTCATAAACCGGTTCGCAGCGATCCAGTTCAGCCAAGCTGGCAGGGTAGTAGTCGATTTCTTGACCATCTAAACGGTAGGCCTTGCAGATCTTGACCGTCTTTAAGCCAGACAAGACGTCAAGCAGGTTCAGACTCAGGTAGGTCATGCCATCAACACGACGGGCATGACGCATGGCAACCGAGTCAAACCAGCCAACCCGCCGTGGACGACCGGTTACGACCCCGTATTCATGACCAACTTCGCGAATGTGGGCGCCAATCTCATCGTGCAGCTCGGTTGGGAAAGGACCAGCCCCAACCCGCGTGCAGTAGGCTTTGCAGATGCCAACGACCGTATCGATCTGGTTAGGTCCAACGCCCGCCCCAGTTGGTGCACCGGCAGCTCCAGAATTAGAAGAGGTAACGTATGGGTAGGTACCATCGTCGATATCCAGCATCGTACCTTGCGCACCTTCAAATAGTACTTTTTTGCCGGCATCCAATTCATCGTTAACCAACAGCGAAGTGTCGGTAACGTATTTCTTCAGTTCTTGACCGTACTCGTAATATTCATTAAAGATGTCATCGAATTCGAGCGGTTCAACATGATAGATCTTCGTAAACAGCTCGTTTTTAGCAGCCAGGTTAGCCCGCAGCTTTTCAGCAAAGACATCGCGTTCCAGCAGATCGCACATCCGAATCCCAGTCCGCGCAACCTTGTCCATGTAGGTTGGGCCAATCCCCTTTTGCGTCGTGCCAACCTTCTTGTCACCCTTGGCTTCTTCTTGGCACTTGTCAAGCAGCAGGTGGTAAGGCAGGGTAACGTGGGCGCGGTTAGAGATTCTAAGACCATCCGTGCTGATGCCATTATCGTTTAAGTAATGGATTTCTTCGAGCAGCGCCTTAGGATTTACCACAACCCCATTACCGATCACGGAAAGCTTCTTAGCGCCGAAAATCCCTGATGGAATCAAGCGCAGGGCAAATTTCTTGCCGTCAAAGCTAATGGAATGGCCGGCATTGTTGCCCCCCTGCGAACGAACGACGACATCGGCTTCCTGACTGAGATAGTCGGTCATTTTGCCCTTGCCTTCGTCGCCCCATTGACTGCCGACGATTACTACTGATGCCATTAATTAGTCACCTCATCCAAAATTTCTTTATGAGCACGTACTTACTTAATGATATTATACGATTTACCAAAAATTTGCAAGATATTAACCGAACGTTTTCAAAAAGACCGATTAAAAATGTGCGTTTTATACTTGACGCCATGAATTTGTTTGTGCATAATAGCTAAGGTTTAACGTATTACATTTTTACCAAAAAGGAGCCTTGACTCATGGAAACTTTTGATTACGATGACATTCAACTGGTGCCTAACAAGTGCATCATCAAGAGTCGCAGCGAAGCCGATACCAGCGTTAAGTTTGGTCCCAAGACTTTCAAGATTCCCGTTGTTCCTGCCAACATGGAAAGCGTAATTGACGAGGATCTGGCAATCTGGCTGGCCCAAAACGACTACTACTATGTAATGCATCGTTTCCAGCCCGAAGACCGTGCCGACTTTGTTAAGCGCATGCACGATCGCGGCTTGTTTGCCTCCATTTCGGTTGGAATCAAAGATAGTGAATACGATTTTATCGATCAATTAAAATCCGAACATTTAGTCCCAGAATACATTACGATTGATGTTGCTCACGGACACTCAGATTATGTAATTAAAATGATTCGCTATATTAAGCAACAATTACCTGAATCATTCTTAACCGCCGGCAACGTTGCCACTCCGGAAGCCGTTCGTGAACTGGAAAATGCCGGTGCCGATGCTACCAAAGTCGGCGTCGGCCCTGGTAAAGCCTGCATCACTAAGCTCAAGACCGGCTTTGGCACTGGTGGCTGGCAGCTGGCCGCACTGCGTCTGTGCAGCAAGGCCGCCAGCAAGCCGCTGATTGCCGATGGTGGGATTCGGCATAACGGCGACATTGCCAAATCAGTCCGCTTCGGTGCCTCAATGGTTATGATCGGCTCGCTCTTGGCCGGTCATCAAGAATCACCTGGTCATCTGATCACCATCGACGGCAAGCGCTACAAGCAGTACTGGGGATCCGCTTCCGAAGTGCAAAAAGGCGCCTACCGCAATGTTGAAGGCAAGCAGATGCTGGTACCATTCCGTGGTTCGATTAAAGACACGCTGCTGGAAATGCAAGAAGATCTGCAGTCATCCATCTCATACGCTGGGGGCCGCGACCTTAAGTCAATTACCAAAGTTGACTATGTGGTCGTTAAAAACTCCATCTTAAACGGCGACTACTAAATCAAAAGGATCAGTCCAGACAAGGCTGATCCTTTTTTGTTGCAACAATTAAAAACAGCTGGCAGCGGTCAGCAGCAGCATGTACTTTGTCTCCTGCTGCCTCAGCATGACAGCAGCCAGTTTCTCAATCGCCAAGCAGTCGCAATTAATTTTTCAATCTTTGCGAAACTTATCAGCAACTTAGGCAGCTTAATGTGAGCATCGTGGCAAACAATTCATCCACGTGCCTCGTCAACCATTTAATCAGCAATCTTATTTGATTGGCGACCGTTATGCAAAAAATTCTGCATATCATTTATGACAAAAATATCATCACCTACTTTTAAAAAAAGCGATGCATAGTAGGTAAAAATCAATGTATATCGAGTTAGGGATCCCTAACACTACCTATAATTTAACAAAGGCCCCAAAAAAAGTCGCCCCGCGTTTTGCGAGACGACTCTTTTTGCTATTGGTATTAATGCTTGGGAGACTTACGTCAGTGGATTTAAGGAGTTATTTTGAACTAGCCATCAATGATAACCGTGCCCAGCTTGCCAGCCAAGGCATCCTTCAAACCGCTCAGTGAAGTGATGATAGCTTCACGGTCTGGGTGATCCTTAACAAATGACATGCAGGCTTCGATCTTAGGCAGCATACTGCCGGCAGCGAATTCCTTTTCGTCGATGTACTTCTTGGCTTCGGAAATCGTTAATTTCTTCAGCGTCTTTTGATCTGGTTGGTTGTAGTGAACATAGACATAGTCAACCGCCGTCAGAATGATCAGCTTGTCGGCATCGATGTTGTCGGCCAGCAGTGCACTCGTCCGGTCCTTGTCGATAACGGCTGGCACGCCTTGCAGACCATCATCGGTAAAGATAACGGGAACCCCGCCCCCGCCACCTGCGATTACCAGGTCACCGGCTTCGATCAGCTTGTTGATACTGTCGATTTCCAAGATCCGCTTTGGCAGTGGTGATGGAACAACTTGACGATAGCCACGGCCAGCATCTTCAACAAACGTGTAGCCTTTTTCCTTTTCGATTGCTTCGGCTTGTTCCTTAGTGTAGAAATCACCAACTGGCTTCGTTGGATTCTCAAAAGCCTGGTCCTTTGGGTCAACAGCAACTTGCGTAACCATCGTAACCACGTTCTTGTTCATCCAACGACGGTGCAGTTCGTTTTGCAGACTCTGCTGCAGGTGGTAGCCGATGTAGCCTTGGCTCATCGCACCACATTCTGGGAATGGGAAGGCAGGTGCTTTGCCATTTTCAGCGGCATAGTTCATCCCCAGGTTGATCGCCCCAACCTGTGGACCATTCCCATGACTGATAACTACTTGATTGCCTGAAGATACCAGGCTGATCAAAGACCAAGCCGTGTTTTTAACCAATTCAAGCTGTTCTTCAGGTGTCTTGCCTAAAGCATTGCCCCCTAATGCAACTACTACTTTAGCCATATGCAGTTCCCCCTTGGTAATAGAATCAATTAATGATGTGGATGTTTAATTATTCACCAAGAGTGGCAACCATAACGGCTTTGATGGTGTGCATCCGGTTTTCAGCTTCGCGGAAGACAACGGAGTGCTTGCTTTCAAAGACTTCGTCAGTAACTTCCATTTCCTTAAGGCCAAACTTCTTTTCGATTTCACGACCAACTTCAGTGTCCAGGTTGTGGAATGCAGGCAGACAGTGTTCGAAGATAACGTTAGGGTTTTCAGTAGCCTTCATAACGTCCATCGTTACTTGGTAAGGCTTCAGCAGCTTGATCCGCTTTTCCCACATGTCGTCGGATTCACCCATGGATACCCAAACGTCAGCGTAGATAACGTCCATGCCCTTGACACCTTCCTTGATGTCGTTGGTTACGACGATCTTGGCACCAGTTTCCTTGGCAATTTCGTTAGCCTTGTCCAGCGTTTCCTTAGTTGGTTCAAGTTCCTTAGGCGTTACAACGTGGTATTCCATACCCATAACAGCGGCACCCAGCATCAGAGCGTTGGATACGTTGTCTTGACCGTCACCAACAAAGGCAAACTTGATGTCTTGGTAGTTCTTCTTCAGAACTTCCTTAGCAGTCAGGAAGTCAGCCAGAACTTGGGTTGGGTGGTCTTCATCAGTCAGACCGTTCCAAACTGGCACACCAGAGTACTTAGCCAGAATTTCAACGTTGCGTTGGGAGAAGCCACGGTATTCAATACCATCGAACATCCCACCCAATACGCGAGCCGTGTCCTTAACGGATTCCTTGTGGCCAATGTGAGAACCAGATGGGCCAAGGTAAGTTACGTGAGCACCTTCGTCTTTGGCACCAACTTCAAATGAACAACGAGTACGAGTAGAACTCTTTTCAAAAATCAGAGCAATGTTCTTGCCTTCCAGACGCTTGCCTTCATTGCCCGTGTACTTAGCCTTCTTCAAATCTTCGGCCAGGTTCAGCATGTATTCCATTTCACGGGTGTTAAAGTCAGCCAGGGTTAAGAAACTGCGGTTACGTAAGTTAAATGACATTTTTAAGTTCCTCCTTCTTAATTACAGTCTCTATCATAGAAACCGTTTTCAGTAATCTTCACATTGATTCAAAATACTTCAAAAGAAAAATTTATTTTTTAGGTTATCTTAATCTTGATATATCAAGGAATGTAAACGCTATCTTAGAAATATGCATTAAATCGGTGCATAAAACATCACCGCTCAAAAAGGGATGTTGCTGGTTAAATAAAAATGTTAAAATTCAAGAAGCATCAACAAGTTTCCAAAAACTTCAATTTGAGAACGTTTATGCTTTAGGAGGTATTTTTATGAATTTTTACATTGCTGACGATGATCCGGATACCATTGATCTGCTTAGCGATTTGATTGAAAACGACTTTAACAATTCAATCGTTGGGGTCGCCGATAATCCCCAGCAGGCCTATGATGACCTTTTAAGGCTGCGCGTCGACATCATGCTGGTCGACTATGGCATGCCAGTAATGTCAGGAATTCAGCTGATTGAAAAGCTTAAAGCCGCCAACAGTCAGCCGCATTTTATCATGATGTCTTCGGTAAGCGATGCTAAGACGCGGACGGCTGCCTACCAGGCTGGCATTGACTTCTTCTTAGAAAAGCCAATCAACCTGGCCGAAACCAAGCATATTATTCGACTCATTGCCGGCTATACGCTGATGACCGACAAGCTCAACCGCATCTTTGAGCTGGTTGGCAGCAGTGCCCCCTATCATCTGCCACAGTCTCAGCAGCGGCAACAGGTTGACCGCATCAAATCGATTCTGCGCTTTTTGGGCATCACGGCAGAAACCGGTTGCCAAGACATCATTCGCATTATTTCATTAATGGTGGATCAAAAACTGGGCTTCAGCGACATTGATTTTGCCAGCGTGCTGCATTTTGACGCACACACCAAAAAAATCGTCTTTCAAAGAATTCGCCGGGCTTTAAAAGTCGGCCTCAACAATCTTGCCAATATGTTTTTGGACTATCCGGAAAACGAGATCTTAATGGAATATGCCAACAACCTTTTCGGCTACAAAAACGTACATAATGAAGTACTCAAGCTTAAAGGCGTTCAAAACAATGGCGGCCAGATCTCACTGCAGCACTTTTTTGACGGTCTGCTGCAGGAAAGCATCATTGAAAAATAGCCAAAATGGGACTCGACAGCTGCCGAGCCCCATTTTTTAGATCTCTTTTAATTCACGCGTAGCCACCAAATACAGCCACCGGTGCGCAACCTTTTGCCGTTCGACATTCTGCAGTGCGCCAGCGTACAGGTTCAGCTGCCCGCTGTAACGATCAACGATACGCTGCTCAGAACGTTCCTTAAACGCTGCCGTTGATTGATCAACATGATCGGTCTTATAGTCAAACAGTTCCAAGCCATCATCACCGACAAAATAGCCATCAATAATCCCGTGAATCAATACGGGAGCATCCTCTTTTTCATCTGCCAGATTCTTAAAGAGCTGGGCGGCATTGATCAGCATGGAAAAAGGAGCCTCACGCCGCAGACTGGCCGCGTGCGCCAAAATCCGCCGACCAAGCTCAGTTTGATAAAAGGCCACGATGCCGTCAATATCAATGGCATCAGCCAGTTCATCCGTGCTTAGCAGCTGATCCATTCTTAGTTGAGCGATCGTTTGGCTGACCAGTTTGGCATCTACCTGACCACTGCTCAGATCAAGTTTTTGAAAGACCAGGTGCGTTGCCGTTCCGATTTCAGATGCCGAGGGCTGATGTTTTTGAGTCGTCATAAACTTAGGCTGGGCAAAATCATCGCTGCGATACCAACCGCTTGTCTTGACCTGCTGCTGATCAAACGTCAGTCGGCCCATTTCACGATCATCAGGGTCCTGGACGGCAAACAGCTGCTTGATGTCGCTGACCGCTTGATAGGCCGTCGTCAACACTGCTTCAGGATGCGGATATTCCATTTCCACGACCTGCTTAAAGGCCTGCTGCTGGTTAGGCGTCAGCTGGGTTGCCGGCGCGGTCGTCTCCTTAGCCTGTTCGCCACGCTGCGCCGCCAGATCATCAAGCTGTTTTTGAACCTGCGTCTGGTTATAGCGCTGGGCAAAAAAATCACCTGCGCTGGTCTGCCAGGCGGCTTCATCATCGTTGGCTTCCATCCCCAGATCAGCCAGGTCAAAATCCGCTGTCCGCACCATTCCCATGCCGATCCAATCCAAAAACGAATGGGCATTGAGCCGAGCCTGGGAACCAATGACGGCAGTACTGCTCTGCAGGGCTTTTTGCCAAGTCTTGGCGGCCTGCTTCAATCCTGAGCGGCCAGTGCCTTCTTTGTTTTCATTGACTGAGCCTGTAATGATCAAACGCTGCTGAGCTCGCGTCAAGGCAACGTACAAGACCCGCAGATCCTCTGCTCGGCTGCTGGCTCTTTGGGCTTCAATAATCAGGTTGCGCTGCGGCAGGTCATAGAGAATCTGCGGCAATGCATCAGGTGCCTGATCCGCGGCCCGGCCAAGATACTTGATTCCCAAACCCGCGTTGGCATCAATAATCGCCTTGCCGTTTTCATCCTTAAAGCCATGCGCCGTGTCGATCAAAAAGACCACGGGAAATTCCAGCCCCTTGGCACCATGGATCGTCATGACGTTCACGGTATCGCTGGCAAGCTGCGTGGGAGCCTCGCCAAGATCCTGATTGCGTTTTTGCATGCGTTCGACAAACCGAATGAATTGATAAAGTCCTTTAAAGCTGCTTTCTTCATAGCCATGCGCTCGTTCATACAAGGCATGCAGATTGGCCTGCCGCTGCTGTCCCCCTGGCATGCCGGCCACATAGTCCAGATAGCCAGTTTCTTGATAGATCGTCCAAATCAATTCAACCAATGAACGTCGCTGGGCAATGTTATGAAACTCATGCAGCTGGTCCAAAAAGCGGGCCGTCTTTTGATGCAGCACGGCCAGATCAATACCATATGGATGATCATCAGGCAGCTTTAAGTCATGGTAGGTCGTCACGAAACGCTCCAATGCCTGGAAATACTGATCATGCCGGTCATTGATGCGCAGATAGGCCATTTCCGGTTCTGTCAGCCCAACGATTGGCGAGCGCAGAACGGCAACCAGTGGAATGTCTTGGTATGGATTGTCGATAATCTTCAACAATGAAACGATCGTCCGTACCTCGGTCGACTTAAAGTAGTTTTCCACGCCATGAACGGTCAATGGAATATTCAACGAGGCAAACTCGTTGACCAGCGTGTTGTTGATTGACTTGGCCCGTTCCAAAAGCACGATATCGCCTGGCTTGATGTCACGATGACCATCGGGAGCGTCGGGATCAAAAATCTGTTCATGATTGTCCAGCATTTGGCGAATCCGCATGCCGACCATCCGCAGCTCGCCTGACTGACGATCAGCCTCATGACTGGCATTGGCGTCGTTGTCCTCAGCATTGGCATCATAGAGCATCACCTCAACTGGCTTGACCTGCTCTTTAGGATACCATTGCGCGGCAAATTTCAAATGAGCAGCCTCATCATAGTCCATCTCACCAACTTGATGATCCATCAGCTGACTGAACAGCAGGTTGGTAAAATCGGTCACGTTAGGCATGGAGCGGAAGTTTTCAGCCAGATTGATCAGCTCGCCTGGTGAATCCGGCTGCAGCTGATCTTCGCTGACAAACGTTTCATATTTATGCAGAAACATCGTCGGGTCAGCCTGCCGGAACCGATAGATCGACTGCTTGACGTCGCCAACCATAAACAGCCGGTTGACACTTGGATCATGGAGCTGCTGGAGGATCTTTTCCTGCAGCGGATTGGTGTCTTGATACTCATCAATCATAATTTCGCGATAGTGCCGCTGCAGATTCTTTAAAGTCTGCTTACCGGCATTCGTATCAACCGTCAGAATCTGGTAGGCATAGTGCTCCAAGTCGGAAAAATCAAGCAGGTGCCGCTGCAGCTTGATCTGCTGATAGTTTTGGCGATACTGCCAGGCTACCTGAACCAACTCATCAACGACTTTCTTGGCCCCTGCCGACAGCTTGATCAGCAGCTTGGCATCCATAAAGTAGTGATCATGCAGGCTTTGAATCTGTTCGCGCAGCTCGTTGCGTGAATCCTTGATTGCATCGTATGCCGCCAATGCAGCCGTTTCATCTTTTTTGGGCCGGCCTTTGATCGTTGGAAACATTTTTTTGGTCAGTTGAGCGCTGATTGCGTCCCAAGTACCGGTTTCGGTCAGTTTCAGCAGCTGCTCTACCCGTTCGGCATCGTCAGCCAGCATCTGCGAAGTCGTCGTCAAGTCAGCTGCCTGAGCCTGATGAGTCAGCGTGACAAAATCAGCATGGATCTGCTTTAGTTCACGCTGCAGGACCGGCAGCAGCTGTTTTTGGTAAAAGTTCGACTTGGTCAGCTCATCATCATTCAGCTCATATAATCTAGGCAATTGCCAAAGCCAGGCATGCGGGTCGGCCTGTGCGTTGGCAATTCGATCCAGTTCCATCACGATATCGCTCAATGCGTCATCACTGCGGTCGTTGACAAAATTCATCACCAGCCGCTCAAATGGTCGCTGGCTGGGATCTTCAATCAGCGCGTCTCTGGCATACAGTTCTTCTCTAAGATCATCCCAGACTTGATCTTGCAGCAGCGTCGTCTCGGTTTCATCAGTCAGCAGGCGAAACTGTGGGTCCAGATCAATCAAGTAGTAGTAGCGCTTGATCAGCTGTTGGCAAAAGGCATGAATCGTACTGATGTGGGCAATCGCCAGCCGGTTGATCTGATCGCGCAGATGACGGTTGTTGGCCTCTTTTTCCAAACGGCGCCGAATCCGCTCGCGCATGTTATCGGCGGCTTCGTTGGTAAAAGTAACCATCAGCAGCTGATCGATATTGAGATTCGGATCTTCTTTCAGCATTTTGATAACGCGGTCAACCAATACCGTTGTCTTCCCCGCGCCAGCTGATGCCGACACCAAAATATCATGGGTTCTGGCATCAATGGCTCGCTGCTGCTGTGGCGTAAACCTGGTATCACTCATGTTTTTCCCCCTGTGATTCTTGTTTCAGCTTTTCCTGCACGTCGCGCTCGGTTAGCAAAACGTCGCGATAGTTCTTTTGATCCAGCATTGGGTCGAAGCGGTAGATGTCTTGATAGTCGCTGTATTGCAGGCCGTCGCGCTTATCAAGCCGATATGGCCGCAAAGACGTGTCCCCCGCAAAAATCTGCGTCGCCGCGTTGACGATGCGTTCCTGATTACGCTGCAAAAGAGCAGCCAGCTGTGACTCATCAACCAGTGCCATGCCGCTGTTGGCCTTGATGTTGCCGTTCTTAAAGGCACGCAGGCTCAGAATCTGCGGTTTGAAATTGTCAAAGCCCTGATCCAGATCATTCAGCAATTGCCGATCGTTCAGCAGAACCCCTCGATAGCGATGACTCTTTAATTCTTCAGATGCCAGACTGCCGCTGAGATCCTCCCATTTAAAGACGGGGTTCTGCAGATGCAGGTACAAAGCCCCGGCGATCTTGGCCGACTGCTGATTCAGCTTGAGCTGGTGGCTGAGGCTGTTTAGATATGACAGCATCTGCAGTGCCAAGCCGTCATAGGCCTCGACCAGATTAAACTGCTGATTGCCGGATTTGTAGTCAACCACCATCAAATAAGGCTCCTGATTCAGCTCAACGGAATCAACCCGGTCGATCCGGCCACGCAGATAGACCTTATGACCATGATCAAGCGGGTAGATCAATGGCGCAAAGCTCTGCTGCCCTTGATCGCTCAAGTCCATCACGCCGAATTTCTGTTCCGTTACCACGTTTTTGGCGCGCGTCAGCTTGGACTGATCACGCAAAACCTTCGTCATCGTTTCGACCAGACGTTCCAGCTGCCGCTTGCGAAAGGCCAGTCGCTGATAGTTCTGCGTTAATTGAATCAACTGTGGCTGCTGATCAAAGGCCCAGGCCATTGCCTGATGGGTGAGACGCTGCAGCTGATCATCGGTCAATTGGCGGAGTGCTAAGCCTTGCTCACTAAGCAGCCGCATGAAGCGATCCAGACTGTCATGGAAAAACGTCCCGGATTTATCGGCCGAGATTTCCAGCTCTTCTCGTTTTTGAATGCGCAGGCCATATTTAAGAAAGTATTCATATGGGTTGCGATAATAGTCCTGCAATTGAGAAATTGAAGCATACAGCGTGTCATGCTGCAGTGCGGGTGCTATTTCTCCTGGCCGTTCACCATTCTGCAGTGCCTGCGTTCGTGCATCCAGTGCTTCTGGATCCCATTGACCATACAGCCGTTCTGCCAGATCAGCCGGCAGCGGCGTCGTTTCATTGGTATAGTCAAGACTTTGCGCCGTCCAGTCGTAGCGCTTGACCTTTCGCGCCATCAGTTCGCTTAAAAAGTTCCAGGCCGCGCCCAATGGCTGATGATCATCCAATGCCTGCCGCTTAACCTGCATCAGCGTACCCAATACTGCAAATGGCGCACTGACAAACGGCCAGGCTGCGGTCGCGGTATCCTGTGGCTGAGCCATAAACGGCAGATCATCCTTGAGACGTTTCTTGTCGGCATCCCAGCGATCAAACGCCATCGCCAGATCAATCATATAAGGCGACATACTAAGCGGTTTTTCATCATTGCCGATCTGCGGTGCCGAAATGATCAAACGCTGGCGGCCGCTCATAAAGCCTAGGTAGTTTAAAAACGGCTCGTTGCTCATTTTTTCAACACCGCTGGCTGGCAGAAACTGTTCGTCATCCAGACAGGCATTCAACAGCTCACGATCCGGATCGCTAAGCAGTCCCGTAGCTGACTTGGCTTCCGGCATGACGTCGCTGGTTGCGCCCATCATAAAGACGACCTTGCGCGTAGCGGTTTGCACGATCCCGGTTTCCGAAATCACGACTTGATCCAAAGTTGATGGAATCTGCGAGTATTGCGCGGCCTCAAAACCAGCCATCAATAAATCGGCAAACTCATCAATTAAAAATGGCTGCTGCTGACCTAAGATCTGCACGTACTCATCCAGCAGATTACAAAAGACTTGCCAGACCTGCTGAGGTTCCTGCGCCCTTGCCAGATCAGACCGGCTGTCGGCAATCGACCATTCCTCCAGCCGCTTGACAACGCCGGCATTGACCAAAAAGCCGTACAGTGCCTTGGCTGCCGCCGCGCCGTTTTCTGCCTGATCGAGCTGGCTGAAAAATTTTTGCAGTCCGCTGACGTAATCCTTGACGACGTTTAATGGTGCCGAGGCATACTGATCGCGTTTCTGCATATCCGGATGGTGCCGCAGCTCTTCAGCATCTACGTTGGGATCAAAATGCCACCGCTGACTGCTCAGCCAATCATCACCCGTGCGGCCATATTGGAGACACCAGTTTTCCGTTTGGTAGACGGCCTTTTGGAAATATTTTCGGGTAACAAGCCGGCCCAGATCATCATGCATTTGTTGCGGAATCAGCAATCCTGTCTTCAAAAGGTGCATCACGTCACTGGTTGCAAAATGACGCTGATAGACCTTAAACAGCGCCTCAATCAGATTTACCAAGGGATGATTGTTCATCAAGCGCTCAAGGTCATTAAAAATCGGCACCTCATGCGCTTTAAAAACCGATTCAAGCATCGTGGCATAACCGTCCAGATGGCGCGTCAAAATCAAGAAGTCCCGATAGCGGTATTTACCCGTGCTGACCAGCTGACGAATCTTGACTGCGATCAGATTCAGCTCCGCCACGCGATTGGGGGCCGTAAAGAACTGAATGCTTTGGGAATCTTGAAGCGGCGCGCTCGGCAGCTCATTCAGCATCTGAGCCTGAGCCGCCAAGACCCGATCCAGCACCTGCAGATCCGCAGTAACGCGCGGCTGGTCGGCCATCACGTCTGCCAGCTGCTTGACGCCCGGCGTTTGCTTGGCGAATTTTGCCAAGCGATAGTACTGACGCCCTGATTCATAAAACAGATTATGCTCATCTGGCAGCTGATTTTGGTATGGGCGATCCAAAACCAGCGCGATCGTGGTCGCCTGGGCATTTTTGATCAGCGCTTGTACGATCTGCAGCTCACGAGCCGTAAACTGCGAAAACCGGTCCAGATAAAAATAGGCGTGCGACAGATCCTTTTGCTGCAGATACTTCACCAAAAGCGCGTCAATCTGACTGATATCTTGATAGTCGCCCAGAGCCTTCACGAATTCGCCATACACCAGAAAAATGACTTTAAGCTTAGCCTGCCAGACATCATCTAAGATCTGACGATTGTCTTTGGCCCAGGTCTGTGCACGTTCCATAATGGCCGCATAGTCAGTCGGTGCGATCCGAGCCGTCTGCAGTTCGGTCAGCTGCTGTGTCAGTTCCTTGATAAAACCTGGTCGCTTGATTTCGCCGGCAAACATCTGCATTTCATTTTGATGCTGGTTAACGATCTGAGCCGTCAGCATCGTCAGCCCCGTTGGCGAAAGCCGTGGTGCCTGAAAAGCCGGCGTGTCGCGCAGCAGATACCACGCCAACCGACTGAACGACAGTACCTGCACCTTCATCTGAGCATATGGCTGATCCGGATCCTGCTCAGCGGTATTTTTCAGCCGATTCAGTACTTCGATTTCGGTTGCAAACTTAATATGGTTGGGAACCAGGTAGAAGAACTCGCCTTTAGGATCAGCGGCCAGCTGCTGTTTCATTTCAGCCAGCAGCCCAGCCTGATGATCATCCGCGGCTGTCCCCAAAATAAACTTTAAGCTGCTCATTAAATCGCTCCTCCGTTTTGATTGATTGATTTAATTTTATCATGCACCCCCGCCGTTAAAGACCGCGACTGTCAATTCTGTTTTTAATTATAATCAACAAAGATTGTGATTTTATGATCAATAATACCTTGTGTTAATAATCCCTTTGATATCAACATTTCAAGCCGTTTTAAAATAAAAATCGCAAATTTTGATTTCTTGGTTGTCTTTGTCAGATAAAAGTGGTTTAATGTAATTGTTACTTAGTGAGCAATGACTAAGTCAAGGTTAGGACTTCCATCCCAATAAAGTCATCTTTTATCTCAAATTCAAATCTCTCTACTCCATACTTGGTGGTTTTTAATCGCCTCAATGATAACTTTTTCGATGTGTCAGTCCAGCTGACGTCCTAACCCGTTGAAATAAAAAACACGATGGCCAATCCCTGGTCATCGTGTTTTTTATTGTACCGCCCATCCAGCATTACAGAATCGGTGAAAACAGGCGCGAGAACGTTTGCTTAAAGCGCAGCCATACTGGTTGAGCCGCGAACATTTCCGGCGTCATTACCTTACAGTTACGAATATCATTAACAAAGATCTGTTCTAGTTGATCCGTGATGTGATGGTCATACATAAAGGCATTGATTTCAAAGTTAAGCTTGAAGCTGCGAAAATCGAGGTTGGCCGATCCAACTGAAGCCATCTTGCCATCTACGACCATGGTTTTGGCATGCAGGAAGCCATTTTGATAAAAATAGATCGTTGCCCCTTCGTTAGCCAGCTGACGAGCATAGTACTGCGTTGCTCGGTAGACAAAAGGATGGTCCGGCTTGCATGGAATCATGATGCGAACGTCGACACCAGAATGAATGGCAATCCGCAAAGCATCCAAGACACTGTCGTCAGGAATTAGATAAGGCGTTTGAATCCAGATATGATCCTGCGCCGCGTTGATCAGCCGCAGATAGCCAAGCTTGATTTTTTCCAATGGTGATTCAGGACCATTGGAAACGATCTGCAAAGCGGTGTTGCCCTGTTTAACCGTAATCGGTGGGAAATATGGCCGATAGTGGATGATCTTGTCCTGGACGTGGCGTTGGGAGGCATTCCAGTCACGAATAAATCGCTGCTGCAATGAGTAGACGCCACCGCCGATCACACGCAGATGCGTATCGCGCCAATAGCCAAACTTAGGCAGTCTTCCCAAGTACTGGTCACCTACGTTAAAGCCGCCCACGTAGCCGATTTTGCCGTCAATGGTGACGATTTTTCGGTGATCACGATAGTTCAGCCGAAAATCAAACAAGTTGCTGTGCGTCATCAAGAAAGGTTCCGCCAAACCGCCATTTTGTCTTAAAGCATCATAAAAACTGCGCTTAACGCCCATCGAGCCCCACGAGTCATATAAAACTCGGACCTCAACGCCTTCTGCTGCCTTCTGTTCCAACAGCGTACGCAGCTGATTGCCGATCCGGTCGTTATAGATCGTGTAAAACTCAATATGGATGCTTTTTTGTGCATTGGATAAATCATCAAACATCTTTTGAAACAGCCTTTGCCCATCCGTATAGATATCAACCTGATTATGCCGGGTCAAAAATGCGTTGTCGATGCTTTGAAACAGCATGATCGTCCGTCGATACATACGCATGGTCTGTTTTTTGGGCCGCGGCATATCCAAAAACTGCTTTTTCTGTTCTTCTAAGGCCGCGCTCAGTTCCAGTTCCGTCTGCGATTGGATCCGCTCCATCTTGTCCTGCGGCAGCTTGCGTCCCAAAAATGCATATAGGATAAAGCCCAGCACCGGGATTAGGGTTAAGACCAGCAGCCATGCCCAGGTCGCGGCAATATCGCGCTTTTCACGAAACACCGTATAAAGCGCGGCAATTTCGTTGATTAAGATGATTCCCCAAATAATCAACTTGATAATCTGCCACGTCGTTAAAAGCATTGTTCTACCTTCCTTTCGCTTGCTTTTTTTATTCTAACGCACCTTTTGATTCGAACCAACAACTTAATTGCGCTATAATTTTTCGAAATATAGTTAAATCTGGCAGTTATTGCTGAAAGGTTTAAAAAGGAATGAACAACCATGTTTGACTCAATGCCATTGGGAATCGGCCAGTATCATCTGTTTCATGAACTGTTCAAGGCTAATCCGCGACTGGCGATTATCGTCTTGGCGCTGATCGTCGTTTTGGCCATCTACTTGAATCAACGCCGATAAAAAAGAGCTGGCTTTTTGGCCAGCTCTTTTTGATTTGCTTATTCTGCTTTTGGTGCCTGATAGTCTTTGTTTTCACTGATAACCAGCTTGCCATCCTGCATGTCGGCGCGCAGGTGCTTAACGTCCAGATGATCCAGATAGTAGTCGGTAACCTGGTCGCGAATCTGCTGTTCAACGACCCGCCGTAATGGACGAGCCCCCATTGCCTCATCATAGCCTTGGTCGATCAAGAAGTTCTTGGCTTCCTCGCTGACTGCAACGTCCATGCCCTTCTTAGCCAGGGTCTTGTTGACGTCTTTAAGCATCAGGTCAACGATTTGCTTAAGATCTTCTTTAGTCAGATGGTGGAATTCGACAATGGCGTTGAACCGGTTGAGAAATTCAGGACGGAAGTATGGCTCCAGCCGCTTGGTCAGGCTTTCTTCCTTATTGTCGGCTGCCTTGATCATAGCATCACTGGAGTAGCCGGCATTGGAGGTGGCAATAATGATCGTGTTCTTAAAGTCGACCGTATTGCCTTGTCCATCCGTCAGCCGACCATCATCCAGCACCTGCAAAAGCAGCGTAATGACTTGTGGATCAGCCTTTTCAATTTCGTCAAGCAGCACGATTGAGTAAGGATGACGACGAACCTTTTCCGTCAGCGTGTTGCTGTTGTCATCGTAGCCAACGTAGCCAGCCGTAGTCCCAATCAGCTTGGAGACGGCTGTCCGGTCAGCATATTCAGACATGTCCAGCCGAATAATATCGTCTTTATTGCCAAACATATCCAAAGCCAGCTGCTTAGCCAGTTCAGTCTTACCGACCCCCGTTGGCCCAACGAACAGGAAGCTGCCGATCGGACGATTGCCTTCATCAAAGCCGGCCCGGTTCCGCCGAATTGCGCGGGCAACGGCATCAACGGCTTCATCTTGGCCGATGACCTTGCTCTTGAGGCGCCCAGCCAGGCCTTTAAGTCGTTCAATATCACTGGCGCCCATCTTAGAAACCGGAATGCCAGTCAGCCGTTCTACCGAGTCAGCGACATCGCTAGGCGTTGCCGTAACTTTCTCGGAAGCCGAGTGATCAGCCAGTTCTTTTTTCAGTTCGGCAATCTTGTCTTTGCATTCTTGAGCCTTTTGATAGTCTTCTTTTTCGGCGGCTGCGGTCTGTTCTTGTTCAATCCGCTTGATCTCAGCTTCAATCTCCTTGGCATCCTTGACTGGGTGCTTGGCTGCCAGGTGCGCGGCCGTCATGTCGACCAGGTCAATAGCCTTGTCCGGCAGACTGCGCTGTGGAATATATTGAACCGAGTAGTCGATAGCAGCTTTTAAGACGTTGTCAGGCAAGGTTACGTTATGGTGCTTTTCATACAGGCCCCGAATTCCCTGTAGGATCTTAAACGTGTCTTCCTTGCTTGGCGCGTTGACAACCACTGGATTGAACCGCCGCGACAAGGCTGCATCCTTCATGATCGTGTTGCGGTATTCATCCTGCGTCGTAGCCCCGATAATCGTAATCTCGCCTCTGGACAGGGCGGGCTTCAAAATGTCGGACATCCCTTTTGAGCCATTGCCATCGCCAGAGCTGCCGGCACCAATGATCTGATGAATCTCATCAAAGAACAGGATCACGTTGCCGGCTTTTTTGACTTCATCGACCAGCTTTTGCATGTTTTCCTCAAAGCTGCCCCGGTATTGCGTCCCGGCTTCCAGACTGGAAATGTCGATGCTGATGATCTGCTTGTTTTTAATTGCGGCTGGCACGTCGCCGTTGACGATGGCCTGGGCCAATCCTTCAACGACCGCCGTCTTACCAACCCCGGCATCACCGACCAAGACTGGATTGTTCTTGATCCGGCGGCTGAGGATTTCTGCAGTTTCTTGAATTTCTTTGTTACGGCCAATCACTGGATCCAATTTGCCAGCCTTGGCTTCTTCGGTTAGATTGCGCCCCAGCTTGGCCAGCATGCCGCCTTTTTTAGGTGCCTTCGCAGTTGGCTGCTTGACATCTGCTTGCGGCAGCTTGCCGGTTCTTCGATACTGAACGTACTCTTCTGGGGTCACTTCACGTCCATTGATCAGATAGCGGCGATTTTCGGTATTAAAACCGTTCAAGCCGCCCATCATCTGGTTAAAAATGTCATTCATGTCATCGAATGGATCTACTGGAATTTGTGCCATAAGCTATTCCCCCTATTGTTAATATTCAATTGTAATTCGCTAAATCAGTGGTCAATAAAAGGCCTAATGCTGTTACACTCGACCTCCTACTGCTACACTATGCGATTATCGCTCTAGGTAATGCTCTTCCAGCTCTTTTAGCACTTCCCACATCTTGCGGTGCTGTGCTCGAGCCAAAGCATCCAAGTCGCGCAGATTCAGCGGCGTGGCACTGGTCTGCTCCTTGTTGAACGATTTGTGCAAGGTCGTGTAGCCGTAGCCGGATCGTTTGGACACTTGATAGATCGTCAAGTGATTCACGTCCAAATAATGCTTGATGTCGATTCGCACCATGCTCACTTCCTTTACGTTTTTTATTATATCACATCCGTGTTATAACACAAGTGTAAAATACCACATTTGTGAAATATTTTTTATCAAGTCAAAAAGGTTCTCTTCCTTTTATATGCTTCGTTTTGAGATCGCTTTCAAGAATATTGAATCAATAACCAAGCAAGCTGACTGATAACGGCCTGCTTAGTGCATAGAAAAATGGATAAAAATTTTTAACCATTTTCTCACTTTAGTTCCCAAGGACGTGAAATACCATGCTGCAAACGTTTGACGCAATTATGCAGCCTTTGATTGCTCGTGTTTATCTTTTGCATAAAACTAAAAAATATAAAGGATTGTTGACTTTTTATTCGTTTTTCTGTATATTTAATGACAATTTATAAATCAATTATAAATTAAGAGCAATCAGAAACAGAAATATCGGAGGAAGAACTTATGAAACAAGAAAAGGAAAAAATCGTTTTAGCTTATTCTGGCGGCCTGGATACCTCAGTCGCTATTGCCTGGCTTAAGAACAAAGGCTACGACGTAATTGCATGCTGTATTGACGTTGGTGAAGGCAAGGACCTGGAAGCCATCAAGGCCAAAGGAAGTCAAGTCGGCGCCTATGCATCCGTCGTTATCGATGCCAAAGAAGACTTTGCGGAAAACTTTGTCCTGCCCGCTCTGCAAAGCAATGCCATGTACGAACAAGAATATCCCCTGGTTTCTGCTCTTTCCCGACCTCTGATTGTTCAAAAGCTCGTTGCCGTTGCCAAGGAATACGGTGCTACCGCCATCGCCCATGGCTGCACTGGGAAAGGCAATGATCAGGTTCGTTTTGAAGCCGGCATCCATGCACTGGCTCCCGACATGAAGATTGAAGACCCGATTCGTGACTGGCACTGGTCACGGGAAGAAGAAATCGACTACGCCAAGAAGAATGGCATTCCCGTTCCAATCACCATGGAAAGCCCCTACTCGATTGACGAAAACCTGTGGGGCCGTGCCAATGAATGTGGGATTCTTGAAGATCCATGGGCCAGCGCTCCTGAAGACGCCTATGACCGGACCAACCCAATTGAAAAAACGCCGGACACGCCAGAAATCATGGAGATTCAATTCGCACACGGCAAGCCGGTTGCCCTTAACGGTGAAGCCATGCCACTGGCCGAACTGATCATGAAGCTCGACAAGATTGCCGGCAAGCACGGAATTGGCCGGATCGATCACGTTGAAAATCGGCTGGTCGGCATCAAGTCGCGTGAAATCTACGAATGTCCTGCAGCTACGGTTCTTTTGAAGGCGCACAAAGATCTGGAAGACCTGACTCTGGAACGTGAAGCAGCTCACTTCAAGCCGGTCGTTGAACTGAAGATGGCCAACCTGATTTACAATGGTCTGTGGTACTCGCCATTAATGAAAGCCATTCAAGCATTCATTAAAGAAACGCAAAAAGACGTCAACGGCACGGTTCGGGTCAAGTTGTTTAAAGGCAACGTTGTCTGTGAAGGTCGGAAGTCACCTAATTCCTTATACGACAAGAATCTGGCTACCTACACCTCTGCCGATGAATTTGATCAGGAAGCTGCTGGTGGCTTCATCAAGCTTTGGGAACTGCCTGACAAGGTCTATGCTCAAGTGCAGGCCAATGCTGCCAAGAACCAATCTGAACCTAGCGTAAAGGGGGAAACCATCAGTGCCGATTAAGCGGATGTGGGGTGGACGGTTTGAAGAGTCTGGCTCCGATTTGGTAAATAAATTCGGGGCTTCAATCACCTTTGACCAAGAGATGGCCCGAGAAGACATTCAAGGATCATTGGCCCATGTCAAGATGCTTAAGGCAACCAAGATCCTTGACGCTGCCGACGCCGATGCCATCATCAAAGGACTGGAGACGCTTGCTGAAAAGCTGAAGCAAGGCAAACTGTCTTTCAATATTGAAAATGAAGACATTCATATGAACATTGAGGCACTCCTGACGGCAGAAATCGGTCCGGTAGCCGGCAAGCTGCACACTGGGCGGAGTCGAAACGACCAGGTTGCCACCGATCTGCATCTGTACGTCAAAGAGCGGCTGCCTCAAGTAATTGCGGCCATCAAGCAGCTGCAGCAGGTCCTGGTTGACAAGGCCAGCGACAATGTTGAAACCATCATGCCGGGCTATACTCACATGCAGCATGCCCAGCCGATCTCATATGGTCATTATCTGATGGCATATTTCCAGATGCTGCAGCGTGACGCTGAACGATTCCAATTCAACATGCAGCGTACCGACGTCTCTCCGTTGGGCGCGGCGGCTTTGGCGGGAACGACCTTTCCAATCGACCGTCAATTGAGTGCGAAGTACCTTGGTTTCTCAGATATTTATCACAACTCGCTGGACGCGGTATCTGATCGTGACTTTGTCTTGGAATTTCTCAGCAGCGCCAGCATTTTGATGATGCACCTGTCGCGGATGTGCGAGGAATTGATCTACTGGTGCAGCTATGAATTCGGCTATATTGAGCTTTCCGATGCCTATTCCACGGGCAGCTCGATCATGCCGCAAAAGAAAAATCCTGATACGGCCGAACTGATTCGGGGCAAGACTGGCCGAGTCTATGGCGACTTGATGGGACTTTTGACCACCATGAAGGGTCTGCCGCTCGCATACAATAAGGACATGCAAGAGGATAAGGAAGGCGTTTTTGATGCCGTCAAAACCATCATCCCCAGTCTCAAGATCATGGCTGGCATGGTTGAAACGTTGAAGGTCAATCAAGATAAGATGGAACATGCCGTCCACAATGATTTTTCAAATGCTACTGAGCTGGCGGACTATCTGGCCAGCAAAGGCATTCCATTTAGACAGGCGCACGAAATCGTTGGCGAGCTGGTCTTAAAGGGATTGAAGACCGGTAAGAACCTTAGCGATATCAGCCTGGCGGAATATCAAAAGATCAGTCCTTTGATCACTGAAGACGTTTATCACGTGCTGCAGCCAAAAGTAGCCGTTGAACGACGGAATTCAGCAGGCGGAACCGGCTTTGCTCAAGTCGAAGCCCAGATTAAAGCTGCCAAAGAACTATTAAAAGATTAAGCAAAGTCCTGCAAGACTCATGAAGTTTTGCAGGACTTTTTATGTTTTGGCGATCATTGGCAAAAAAACAAGGCATCGTAGGTAATTTTAGTCCCCGTCCCCGTAGCCATTCATGATCTGATTTCCTTCAAAAAGCCATCCCCAGCAGGCTCCTTAATCCGTATTCACTAATACCTAACCGTCATTTCATTTGCTCTATTGGGACATTAAACGTTTTAAATACTTTAACGCGACACTCATCCGATCTTTGTCGATTGATTTTTGCTGTCTAATCCGTTTCGATATTATATGAAGATATTTGAAAACGTTAGGGAGATTTAAATTGAAGTTAAAGAAATTAACTATCAACTGGTTCAGCATGCTTTGGCTGACGGTCCTTTTGCTCATAACAACCGCAGTCAGCACTACCGCCTGCCAAATGCTCTCTCATGCTGCTGGCCAGTCTTTTTTGTTTTTATGGCTGATTAAAAACGCGGCCGCTTTGAGCGTTTTGATTCTGCCAATGATGCTGGGAGCTTTTGACATCAAGATCCCGCATCGGCAAACCGCCGTGATTCTATCAGCGGGAACCGGTCTGATCTTGTTTGGCTTGGCCAATCATCTTACGCAGCCGGCCGTTTTGGAAAGTGTCCCTTCTGCTGAGCGCTATGTCGTCCAAAACATCTTTGTGACCTGGCTGGCCTATTTGGTGCTGCTGCTTTTCTCCCCCTGGCTGAAAAAGCGGCTGCATCAATTCACGATCAAACAGCGCCGGCGTACTTTGCTTATCTTGACGCTGGCGATTTGGCTGCTCAATCTCAACCATGCCGTGGGGGTCTTAGGTCTGGCAGGCGGCAGCAGCTTTTTATGGTTCGGCTACCTTTTTGCCATGGGCGATTGGCTGGGCAGCGATCAGGCACTGCTGCAGTCATTAAAGACCAGCTGGCTGATAATTGGCGATCTGCTGGTCTTTTTGGCAATGTGTCTGGCTGCCTGGTTCAATATCAATCAGCTGAGCTATAATCCGCATGATGGTCTGCTTTTGACCACTCACTATCAGGTCGCCATCAACGCCTTTCAAAACACCTACCTGGCAATGGCAATCCTGGTCATCATCACGCTGGTCAAGCTGCTGTCATCACGATCACTAAGCAGCTTTTATGCCATTTTGGGCGGTTTGATGCTTAATTTGCTGGCCATCCCCAAACTATTCGTGCCGTTCTTAAAATATCAGCCGCGCTGGCACCTGCTCATTGCCATTGCAGCAGGTTGGGCCGTCAGCTGGAGCCTTGCCGTTTTGCTCAGTCAGTGGACGACCCGCTTTGACTGGCAGCTTAAGTTTGATTTAGGTGCTGGCTGGGACGTTTTAAAGAAAACCTTTGCCAAATGCTGGCCGTTTCTATTGACCGCCGCCGTTATCTGGGGAATGACGATCTGGTCGTTTGGCTACCTTTGGAACTGGCAGCTCAACATGCTGCAGTGGATCATCACAGATCATAATGCCATCGTCTGGGCCAATGTAATGATCATGATGGCCCTGGCCGGAATTTTAATGGCCTTGACCAATCGCTGGTGGCTCAGCAGTGCTTTAACGATCATTATCTATGGTGGCTGGCTGACTGCATCGCTGCTTAAGATTCAAGCACGGGCTGAGCCGATTCTGCCAACTGACCTGGCTACGCTAACCGCACCTAAGGAAATGCTGGGCATGGTCGAGCCAACGATTCTGCTGGCCGCGGTGGTTGTCGTCATCGTTCTGCTTGGCTTTGCCGTAGCAATCGAGATTCGCCATGGTCGAAAATACCGTCTTAAGATTCAGTGGCGCTATTTGATTGGCACGGCTGCCATCCTTTATCTAAGCGGTTTTGCCTTTATCAATCACACCAATTCACCAACCTATCGCTGGGCTGAGAAAGTCGACGACACGCCTTATTTTTACGCGCAGCTGCGTGGTGCCAAAGTTAACGGTACGCTCCTACAGTTTGCCAATAACGTTGACGTCCGCGTAATGGACAAACCCAAGGGATATTCAAAAGACCGCATGGAAAAAATCGGTCAAAAATATCAACAGCAGGCTAAAATCATCAACCGGCAGCGAACTCACGCCAGCGTTGGCAATCAGCGCCTCGTCTTTATCTTAAGCGAGAGTTTTGCTGATCCGCGTCGCGTGCCGGATCTAAAAGTCAGCGGCAACCCACTGCCTTATCTGGACCAGCTCAAGCATCGCACGACCAGCGGCTTGATGCTCAGCACTGGTTATGGTGGCGGGACGGCTAATATGGAATATCAAGCCTTGACCGGACTTTCAATCGTCAACTTTTCGCCAACCATGCCAACGCCATATTCCCAGCTGGTTCCCTATCAAAAACGCGCCGTATCCATTAATCAGCTGTTTTCTTACAGTGATGGAATTCATCCGTTTACCGCCAATCTATACAGCCGTGTAAAAGTCTATCGCAAATTTGGCTTCAACCGTTTCTATCATCTTGATGGCGGCAGCCGACTTTCCTATACGCATAAGATCGACAACAGTCCCCGCATTGATGACTGGTCCGCCTATCAGCAGGTATTGTTAAATCTTAGGAATCATCATGGCAACCAGTTCATCCAATTGGCCACCATGCAAAACCATATGCCATACGACAATTTTTATCATCACAACAACTACAAGGTCAGCGGAACGGCCTACCGAACTCCTCAGGCTCAGCAGCAGATCGAGACCTACACGCAGGGCATCCACTATACTGACGAGGCACTGAAAAAATTCATCAGCCAGTTAGACCAAAGCAGCCAGCCGACCACCGTTGTCTGGTATGGCGACCATCTGCCCGGTATCTACAATGGCGTTTCGATGGCCGAACATGGTCTGGTCATGCATGAAACCGACTACTTTATCTACAGCAATCCAGCCGCTCAAAAAATCAACCACAGCCGCGTTGACAAAACCAAGATCGTCAGTCCAAACGAGTTTATCCCAATGGCAATGGCGCAGATGGATCTCAAGGTTTCACCATACTACGCGCTCTTGACACAGGTTCATGAAAAGCTGCCGGCCATTACGCTGGATCCCAACGTTCACAGTCACAGCAACCGTCCGCACAGCACGGCCGCTGAATACGTCGATCAAGACGGCCTGCAGACGACGCTTTCTCTAAAGCAGATGCGGCTGTTTGACGACTATCGCATGGTTCAGTATGATCTGACGGCTGGGCATCATTATCTGCTGCATGACTGGTTCATGCTTAAGGTGCCACATTAATCAGACTGCTTAATCATCACCAAATCATATCAAGACAGATCATCGCCTAGAAAACGCGTTTCCGCTCTTGATAAAAAAGACGCTCAACAATTGAGCGTCTTTTTTATTTGATTCGATCAGCCACCTCGTCAACGACATCCTGCAGCGTAATCTGCTTCATCATGGCTTCTGCAGCTGCCTGGATCTGATCATAGGCCTTGCCTAGTACCGGCTGAATGTTTTTACCGACTGGACACTGCTGATTAGTCTGTTCATCGATATGCAGCAGATGGTGATTTTCTTCAACTGCGTAATACACATCCAGCAGCGTGATCTCAGCTGCCGGGCGACTCAGCTGTGGTGCCGGCGCGTCTGACTTTGGCTTGAGAATGCCGGCCTTGACCATTTTGGCAATTAGACTGCGAATCAGGCTGGGATTGGCATCCACGCTGGCGGCCAAATCCTGACTGCTGATTTTTTGCCCATGATAGATCTCCAGATAGGTCAGAATATGCACGGCATCACTTAAACGATGAGAATATTTCATAATTCAGCGCACCTTTATTTATGATAGGGAAGACCATTGATAATCGTAAAGGCCCGGTAGATCTGTTCAGTCAAAACCAGCCGCATCAATTGGTGAGGCAACGTAAAGCGTCCAAACGAGATCTGCTCATTGGCCCGTTTTAAGACAGCCGGACTCAGCCCCAAAGATCCGCCAATCACAAACGTAATGTCGCTGTGACCGTAAGTTGCCAACTGATTAAGCGTCTGGGCAAATTCTTCCGAGCTGCGTTCCTTGCCGTTGATTGCCAGGGCAAAAACGTACTCGCGATCCTTAATCTTGCTTAGGATACGTTCGCCTTCCTTAGCCATAACCTCATCCATCTCGGCTTGGCTTAGTGATTCGGGTGCTTTTTCATCCGGGACCTCCACGATCTCAAACTTGCAGTATCTCCCCAAGCGCTTGGCATATTCAGCAATTCCGGCCTTAAAGTATTTTTCCTTTAATTTGCCAACCCCAATTATCTTAATGTTCATTTAAAACTCCTTCTAATCAATTGTTCGGTAATTATACCAATTCTTCTCCCAACTGACCACGACTAGTTATCCACAGTTCAAAACCAAAACAGCCGTTTGTATTCAACGGTCAAACCCATTGATATAACTGTGTTTATCAATCATCAATAAATATGATAAAGGGTTTTCCACAATTCTGCAATCTTTACTTGTGGATAACTAAAAGTACTGATATTAAGGAATTTGATTCTTATTTTTTAAATCGCAGTCTTTTACACGAAACGTGGCGGCAAAGCCAGCTAATTTAAAGTTATCCACCGTTTTTGGAACATTTATCCACAGAAATTGTGGATAATTCGTCAAATAAAAAACGTGATCTTAACAATCAATTAATCATTAAGAACACGTTTTTAAGCTACTGGTTGTTTGATGAGCTGCTGCTGTCGGCGCTGGCAGACTGAGTCAGCTTAACCGATACCGTCTGCTGTTTGCCTTGCCGATACAGCGTCAGCTTAATCGTGTCGCCAACCTTGTACTTGTAGAGCTGAGTCTTCAGATCACCGCCATCATTAACTTTTTTATTGTTGATCTTGGTAATTACGTCATACTTTTGAATTCCCGCCTGATCAGCTGCCGAGCCGCTCTGAGCCTTCATAACTACGACCCCTTTGGTAATGCTCTTTGGCAGCTTCAGGATGTCTTGCTGGTCTTGACCATCCACATTGCTCAGATCGATCATCTCAATGCCAAGCGATGGCCGCGTAATCTTGCCATTGGCTACCAATTGATTGATGACCCGCACGACCTCATTGCTTGGAATCGAGAAGCCCATCCCTTCAACACTGGTTCCTTGACTGTCGCTGGCCAGCTTCATTGAGTTGATACCGATGACCTGCCCAGCCATGTTAACCAGCGGACCACCTGAATTACCGGCATTGATCGCCGCGTCGGTTTGAATGACCGTGGTATTGGTACCTGAGTTGCTTGAGCTGGCACTGATCGTCCGTTTTGGCGCCGAAATGATCCCTTTCGTAACCGTGTTGGCATATTCGCTGCCCATTGGCGAACCAATTGCTAAGACGTCTTGGCCAGCCTTGATCGAGTTGGAATTGCCGAACTTAGCAACCGTCGTTACGTTAGCGGCACTGATCTTTAAAACGGCCAGGTCAGTCGTTGAGTCCGTACCAACCAGTTCAGCCTGGACCTTCTTGCCGTTGCTCATGATCACCTGCAGCGCGCTGGCCCCAGAAACCACGTGATTGTTGGTAACGATATAGGCGGCGTTGCCTGACTTCTTATAGATTACCCCTGAACCTTCACTGGCCGTCTGCAGCGAACTGGAATTGGAGCTGGATGAATCAGAGTCTGCACCAAACATCGACAGAATATCATTGTCGTCAGAAGAGCTGGCCTGCTTGTTGATGACGCTGACCACGGCCCCCTTGACCGCATTATAGGCCTCAGTTGACTGGTTGCTCTTGGTATCTTCATTTTTATTGATCTTAGTGCCCCCAGACTTGTTTGATCCAGATGGCACTTTGGTAGCTGCGTTTTGCTGATGAGTGATGATCGCATTACCCACGCCATACGAAACACCGCCACCAATCAAGCCCGCTAAAAGTCCTACCCCTGCAACTTTGACGATTAACTGCTTGCCTGCCATAATCTAATACTTCCTTTGTTTTTTTTCAGTATAACAAAAAAGTATGAATATTAGTTGAAATATTTACAAAGCCAGCAGCTTGCTTGGCTGATCGGGTTCGGCATCCTTTAAGTCAAAATCCTGATCCACGCCCAGATCATGCTGCTCTAAAATCGTGGCAACCGTTAGATGAGCCAGCGAGCGAATATTGTTGTGCTGACTGCGATGCCCCAAAAAGACCTGTTTCGTGTTGGTGCCGATTACGTCCAAAAGTGCCTGGGCACTCTCCTCATTGGAAAGATGCCCCTCATCGCTTAGGATCCGCTGCTTGAGCGGCCAGGAGTATGGTCCCATTCTAAGCATTTCAGTGTCATGGTTGCACTCCATCAAATAGGCATCCGCATTTTCAATCGTTTTAGCCACGCGCTGCGAGACATAGCCCGTATCCGTTAAAATACAGAAGGTCTGATTATCGTGGTGCATCTGGTAAAACTGAGGACAGGCAGCATCATGCGAAACGGCAAAGCTTTCGACTTCCAAATCACCAAAGTCCTTCACCTTGCCGGGCTCAATAATGTTTTTTTGAGCCAGCGGGATCTGGCCCACTTTTTTAGCCATTGCCTGCCAGGTTTTAGCATTGGCATAAACGTCCATGCCATAGCGCCGAGCCAAAACGCCGACGCCTTGAACGTGATCGCTGTGCTCATGGGTTACAAACAGCGCTTCAACGTCCTTAAGCGAGCGGCCAATCGCCTCCATGCGCTCTTCTAAACGTTTGCCGCTAAGCCCCGCGTCAATCAGAATTCGATGATGAGCGGTCTCTAGATAGGTGGCATTGCCTGAGCTGCCACTGGCTAAAATACTGTAGTAAAGCTTGTCATCCGAATTTGTCACTGCTGTTTTTCCTTCTTTTGGTTATTGATTCAGCTGCGTCGTATCAATTTCTTCTGGCGTATTGCGCATCAGCGTGCTGTTGAATGCATTGACCCTGAGGCGTTGGACGTCATCAGAGTTCTTGGTCTTGATCTCAACGTACCAGGTTGGCACATAGACTGTTTGATCCTTAGTCAGCAAGGTTTTCGTATAGCCAAGTTTTGCCCAGCGAATCTTTGAGTTGTTGGGAATATAGTTATGCTTATACAGCCAGGTCACGGCTTCCTGCTGACTGATCGTAACTGAGCGCGGTCTTAAGACTTGAATGTTGTTCAGATAAGTCTGCGTATAGGCATAGACTTTATGATTCCTGCTGACCTTAAAGCGCAGCTGCCCTTCACCGCCAAACACCGGCCGGCCTTCCATCATCTGGGTATAGACGATCGTGCTGGAACTGGACAAGGCCTTGTTGTAGACATAGTGCGACCCATATAAGACGTGACGCGAATTTTTGATGTAGTCGTTCAGCTGCCGTTCTGGATTCAGCACGCTGACTTTAATCGGCGTGTTTAGTTCACTGATTAAGGTTCCATTGCTCAAGCGCACCGTCTGATCGTCAAGCTTGGCAGCAGCATTGGTCAGCTGACTGTTGGACCGGTTGGCGGAAATATAATATCCCATTGGCTGCTTGGTGGAAAGTTCAGCAAAACTGATCTCGTCATTATGCATTTCCTTTAAGATCAGCTGCTGTTGACTCTGCTGCTTGACCATCGCCGTAAAGTGAGTGCCGATTAAAAAATAGCTGGCTAAGACGATATCAAAGATCGCAAAGGCAATCACGAAGATCCATTGAATTCGTTTAAAATTCATGCCGCATCCTCCTATTTATCGTCGATCAGCGTCTGGTAGGCAACCCACTTGCCATGATAGTAGACATAGTAGGTTGGCTCCAGTTTAACGACTTTACTGTCCGCATTCTGATCATCCCAGCGATAGCCGATTCTCAAGCCAGTAGCATCCTTATCCTTGCCAGCCTGCTGCAGCTCATTATAGACGACTGAAGAAGGCGGCAGTTTGACTCGCGACTCCTTGATCGGCAACGGTATGCCAAGTCCAAACAATGACAGCTGACCGCGTTCGACGCCATCCGCATTGGCCTGCAGCTTAACCGCGCCATAGCCATGCTCATTAAAGATCGGGAAGCCTTCGACATAGCTGCGGAAAACGATGGTCTGCTTTTTTTCATTAACCGAGTCAAAACGCATCCAATCAAGATTCGTCCCCGTAGCCGTCAAGCGTTTATACAGATGACGATACAGGCTGGCTCCCTGATAGGTGCTGTCCTTGCCCAGATAATTGTTGAAACTGACCGTATGCGTATCGCGATGATAGTCAAGCCGTTTGCTGGCCCCATCCATATAGGTCGTATCATTGCCCTTTTTCTTGACGGTGAATGCTGAGGAATTGGTCGACCGCAGCAGATTCTGCGTCAGATTGTCAATATTCTGCGTTGACAACTGGTAGGCAAAGACCGGCAGCTTAATGGCATGTGGGTAGGTCACGGTTGGCTGATTATCAACGATTTTATGATCAACGTCGATCCGCTGACCCGAATTTTGGATCAGCTTTTTGAGCTTAGACCGATTGGCGTTTTGAGTAATATTCAATCGATAGACCGTAAAATCATCATCATCAAGCAGATAGACCACATCGCGACCCTTAAGCGGAATCACGATATGGTTGATGTGCGACATTTTTTGAGTATCGATTGATTTTGAAAACGTCTGATTAAAGATCCCCGTTGCCATGGCATCTGGATAAGACAGCATGATTGAATCATCATTGCGCAGATAGTTCAGATAAGCTGAAGAATCATTGCGAGCAACGCGGCGGAAACCAGCCAGCTGCCATTTTTGCATCTCCTTGCGCAGTGTCAGCACCAGATTCTTTTTTTGTCCATACAAAAGCTTTTGCGACTCATCAGAATTGGTTAGGATCACCTGCGTTGGCAGATAGATATCGCCGACTGACTGCAGGGCCGTCTGCTGTGAGGCGCCTTTTTCTGAGTCATTATTGGCAATCCATTCATAGCCAAGCGAGTTCGTCCACAGCAAAGCCGAAAAGATCATACTGAGAATGACGACCACGGCTAATAGAATGCTCAGCCAGTTTTCTTTGATTTTGGCCATTAATCCCAGTCATCTCCTTCATCATCATAAGGTACGTAAGGCAGTGAGATATAAAACGTTGAGCCCTTGCCTTCCACACTGTCGACCCAGATCTGACCACCCAGCATGTTGACGACTTCCTTTGAGATTGCCAGGCCAAGTCCGCTCCCGCCCTGTTTGCGGCTGCGGGCCTTGTCAACCCGGAAGAAGCGATCGAAAATATGGCTCAGATCCTTTCTTGGAATCCCCAGACCTTGATCACTGATGCTTAAAATCACATGATTATGCGTTTCCAGCAGGCGCGCGGTAATCACGCCACCATCCGGCGAATATTTAACGGCATTGTTCATAATATTGTCCACGACCTGCGTAAACTTATCCGGATTGATCTCAACCCAAAGATCCTTGTGCGTAAAGTGCCGCTCAATGGTATAACGCTTCTTTTTGGGATCCTCTTCTTTTTTGATGATCATATCAAAGCGATCCAGAATATAGTTGAACAGCTCGTTGATGTTTACATATTCCAAATTCAGCTTGGCCGTTCCCGAATCCATGCGCGACAGGCTTAATAGGTCATTGATCATCCGAATCATGCGCTCAGTCTCATCCTGCACGACCTTCAAAAACTGGGGCGCAATCTCGGGATCTTTCCAGGCGCCATCGCTTAACGCCTCAACGTAGCTCTTAACGCTGGTCAGTGGCGTCCGCAGCTCGTGTGAGACGTTGGAAACAAACTCCTTGCGCTCACGTTCTTCTTTTTGCTGGCTGGTAACATCATGCAAGACGCATACCAAACCAGAGACAAAGCCTGATTCGCGTTGAATTGGCGAAAAATAGGCACTCAAGATCATGTCATTGCCATCAACGTTTAAATCAAACAACGTCTGCTGCTGCGAATTGTCGATCAGCTGACGCACCGTATAGTCGCGCCGCACGTCTAAGACATCCAGAATCGATTTGCCCAAGACATCATCTTCTGAATCAATGTCCAGCATCTGCAGGGCCATGTTGTTGATGATCGTTACGTTGCCGCGCCGATTGGTTGCCAGCACCCCATCACTCATATGCGACAAGACGCTGTCCAAGCGCCGCCGCTCAGAATCGGTTGACTCTTGAGCCTCTTCTACGCGGACGGACAGATTGTTGACCGCTCCCGCCAACTGACCAAGCTCATCGTTTCCCATGACCTTGACCTGACCAGAATAGTCGCCTCGCGCGATTCTTAATGCCTGTTTGCGCATCTCTTCAATTGGCCGCGTAATCTCGCGCGAAATCAAGACCGCCAGTCCAAGCCCAAGCACCACAGTAACCAGAGCGGCAGAAAGATAGATCAATGAAATACTATTGATGCTGTCATAAACGCTCTCCAGATTGGCCCGCAGATAAACGGCGCCCACGACGCTATTGGTCGCTGCGCCAACTAAAGGAATGACGTTGACATAGTAGCGATTGCGACTGGAGTTGTCGTATATGTTTTCAGTATGGGAACGATTGTTGAGCAGCGTATTCTTGACGGCTTCATCGGTCGTTCGTTGTCCAACAACGTCTTGATTACTGGCATTGCTGGTACCGCGCACGATTCCCTTAGCATCAACTACGCGAATCTCAGAAATGTTGTTGTTCTTGACTTCAGAGAGAATCTGCTTGATTTGCCGGTTAGCAGCCTTTTCATTGGTGCGGCTCAGCTGTTTGGCCAATGAACTGTCAACATAGGTCGGCAGCTCGATCTGCTGCTTGAAGGTATTGAGGTTTTCCTGCTCTAACTGACGCACAAAAACCGCCCCGACGACTTCCAAGGTCAGCATCAGCATTAAAGCAAACACCAGGGCGATTTTAAAATGAATGGTTTGATAAAATTTGATTTTGCTGTTCAAAACTAACGAACCTTTTTAGTTTTGGCTTGGGTTGGCCAAATAGTAGCCGACCCCACGACGAGTAATCAGCCATTGCGGATGACTTGGATTATCCTCGATTTTTTCGCGTAGCCGCCGAACCGTCACGTCAACCGTCCGTACGTCGCCAAAATAATCATAGCCCCAAACCGTCTGCAACAAATGCTCACGATTGATAACCTGACCGATATGCTGTGCCAAATAATACAGCAGCTCAAACTCACGGTGCGTCAGATTGATATTTTCGCCGCGCTTGGTAACCGTGTAGGCATCAGGATGAATCGTCAAATCGCCAACCTGAATATCAGCATTCTGGGCTTCGGCTGCTGGCGCTGCGGCAGCTTCTTGACGGCGCAGGTTGGCCTTGACTCGTGCTACCAGCTCACGGTTGGAAAATGGCTTGGTAACATAGTCATCGGCCCCCAGCTCCAATCCTAAGACCTTATCCAGTTCGGAATCCTTAGCCGTTACCATGATAATCGGCGTCGTATGCTTAGCCCGAACCCGCTTGGCAACTTCCAAGCCATCGATCTTAGGCAGCATCAAGTCTAAAACGATCAGATCCGGCTGCTCGCTTTCTACTTTTTCCAGGGCTTCTTCGCCATCATAGGCAACCACGACTTCATAGCCTTCTTTTTCCAAATTAAATTTAATGATATCCGAAATCGGTTTTTCGTCATCAACTACCAATATCTTTTTAGCCATTAATTATTCCCCCATGGAGTTGTTAATAAGATTAAAATTCATTTGAATCGAGTCGCAGAGGTTATTTTTTACCATGAATTGCGGTTCTATTATAGCATAGTCGCATCAGGGCTTTTAAATCTGATTATTTTTTTTGCTAAAACCGTTGACAAATTACCTCAATGCATTTAATATATATGACTGTTGTTGATGTTCAACAGCAATTAAAAATTTGGGCAGTTAGCTCAGCTGGCAGAGCAACGGACTCTTAATCCGTGGGTCCAGGGTTCGATC
>OGKM01000055.1_pt1 | contig 99448 bp, 102 predicted proteins | sample 1572501 | NCBI WGS metagenome assembly OGKM01 (sample SAMEA2582154, study PRJEB24529) | metagenome | biome: Human gut stool | place: China | collected 2011
CGGGCGGCTTTCTCGATATTGCGCTGGATTTTCTCTTTTACGCCCTGGTGCCGTTCGGCTTTATTCTGGCGGATCCGCTGAACAATGCCCTGGCGGGCGGCTGGCTGCTGTTTGCCTTTATCGGCACCGGCAGCAGCTTTCTCGCTTTTGCCGCCCTGGCGGCCAGGCACCAGATCGCCAATCCCGGCTACGCCCATAAATCGCTGTACTATCTCGGGGGACTGACGGAGGGGACGGAGACCATCCTGTTGTTTGTCCTCGGCTGCCTGTTTCCGGCGCATTTCGCCTGGCTGGCGTGGCTGTTTGGCGCGCTGTGCTGGCTGACGACGGCGACGCGCATCTGCAGTGGCTACCAGACCTTAAAGCGGGTAACGACCACAGCGTAAACGGGGTATCGCGCGTCGCCGACAAAGGGCGACGCGCTGAGGCGGGGCGAGTTACTGACTGCTTTCCGGGCCGCGCTCTCCGCGGGCCACCGGATTGTGCGGGTTGCTGCTCCATTCGTACCAGCCGCCGTCGTACACCGCGACGTGCGGCCAGCCCATGGCGCGGGCATACATAAAGGTTTCCGAGGCCCGCCAGCCGGTCCCGCAATAGAATGCCACTTGCTGGCTCGGCAGAATGTTCCACTGGCGCCACAGGGCAGCGATATCGTCGGCGCTGCGCATGGTGCCGTCCGGGTTATGGAAATCCTCCATGTGCGTGGAGTCGCTCCCGGCGTGGCCCCAGCGGGCGCCAGCGATGTCGCCCTTCGGCTTGATATAGCTGTAGCCGCTGGTGGTGCCGATAAACTCCGGCCACGAGCGGACGCTGACCAGCGAGGCGTCCTGACGATGCAGCAGCCCGCGGGCTTGTTCGGTATCCAGCATCAGCTGCGGCTGGCCGGGGATCGGCGCGCCGAAATCAGGCGCCGGCTGCTGCGCCGGCGGCATACCGCGCTCTACCGGCAGCCCGGCGTCGGACCAGGTCTGCCAGCCGCCGTCAAGCAGGCGCACGTCTTTGACCCCGGCGTACAGCATGATCTGCGCCACCCGCGCTGCGGCGTAGACGTCGCGACCATAGAGGATCACCGTGGTGTCATGCCGGATGCCGTGCTTCGCCAGCATCGCCTTCAGCTGCGCGTCGGACACTTTATTCCACAGCGGTTCGCTCTCCACCTCATTGGTATCGATATAGCCCGCGCCAGGGATATGGCTCAGCAGATAGAGCTTCGGCGCTCCCCAGGCGGCTTCAAACACTTTCCAGTCGCCTGCCGGGGCGGCGGCGACCGCTTTCCCTTGCTGTAGGTCGTGCAGCCACTGGGGGTAGACCAGCTGTTCAAAGTGCGGCAGCTTTTGCAGACGGTCGGTCTGGCTCAGCGCATCGCTCAGGGTGCTGAGCCGGGTGAAACCCGTTTGTTTCAGCCGCGCCGCGACGCTGACGTTATCCTCCGGGCTGCCGTACAGCGCGATGGGGGTATCGGACTGGAGCTGGTGCTGCTTAGCCCAGGCGCGCAGCTGATCGTCGCTCATGGCGCCGAGCCAGCGGGCGGAAAGATTGAGGGCCTGCGGCTCATGGCCTTCCGGGCCGTTGGCGCGCTGCGGCCAGCCGTTGTAATAAGCGCTGAGCCGGGTGTCGATGGCCACGCCGTGCTGCTGTTGCAGGTGGAAGAGAGTGAGCGCTGGCATGGTTTCAGCGGCGCAGGTAGTGGAAGCAGCAAGCCCCATGAGCAGGGCGAGTGCGGTCAATTGAGAAACACGTTTCATCGAAATGCCCGACGGTAAAAAGTGGAGGGCGTATTCTCCGCTCGCCAGGCGCCGATTTCTTTGCGGTAACGCAGGTTTGCACGCTATTGTCCTTCATTGCCAGCGCTCCATCGCCAGGCAGCGCCCCGTCGGCGGGCAGTCCTCGCGATCGTGGGTCACCAGGATCGCCGGAATGGCCTGGCGGGCCAGTTCTTCAAAGACCCAGCGGCGGAACCCGGCGCGCAGGCTGGCATCCAGGCGGCTGAAGGGTTCATCGAGCAGCAGCGCCTCGGGGCGCGCCAGCAGGGCGCGCAGCAGGCTCACCCGCGCCCGCTGCCCGCCGGAGAGCGTGGCCGGATCGCGCGGGGCGAAGCCCGTCAGCCCGGCGCGGCTAAGCGCTTCCTCCACCGCGGTTTTTCGCGCCTCGCCGCGCACGTTCTCCGGCAGCGCCAGCTGTAAATTTTGCCCGACGCTGAAATGGTCGAACAGTAACGGGTCCTGAAACAGAATGCCGATGCGCCGATGCTCTGTCGGCAGCGTATCGCAACGCCGTTCGTTGAGCCACAGTTCGCCTCGGGCGCGAAAATCGCCGGACAGGGCGCCAATCATCCAGGCAAACAGCGTTGATTTCCCGCTACCGGAGGGGCCCATCAGCGTCAGCACCTCCCCCGGGGCTACCGAAAAGGCGACCTCCCGCAGCAGCGGCTGGCGTCTCACGCTCAGAGTCAGATGGTTTACGGTTAGCACTAGCGAAGTCCTCGTCGATAGCGGCCTGCCAGCCAGGCCAGCAGAGCCGTTAGGGTAAAGCATACCGCCGGCAGCAATAATTGCCACAGCGCCTGAGCGGCGAGCGTCTGCGCCTCGCCGCCGCTGCTGAGCGCCACCGCCTGGCTGGTGAGCGTCGGAATTCGGCCAGCCCCCAGCCATAGCGTTGGCAGATACTGCGCGATGCTCACTGAGAAGCCCACCGCCAGGGCGGTCAGCAGTGGGCGAGTTAGCGAAGGCAGGGTCAGCAACCAGAAAATACGCGTCGATCCCCAGCCGAGCGTGCGGGCGACAACCGTCAGCCGCGGATCGCGCTGGCGCCAGGCCGGGCGCAAAATAAACAGCATCCAGGGCACCACCCACAGCAGATGGCCCCACAGGACGGTCCACCAGTCACCGTCAAGCCAGGCATACAGCGCCAACCGGTACTGGCCGTCGGCCAGCGGCAGGGCCGGCAGGACCAGCGGTAGCCAGACCCAGCCATCGCCTCGCGCCGGGCCGCAGGCCAGCCACAGCAGGCAGACAGCCGCGCCGAGGGCGCAGGCCGCCAGCGCCAGCCCAAGGCTGTTGCCCAGAGCATCCATCTGCGGCGGCGCCGAGCGCGCCAGCCCCGCCAGCAATAGCGCGCCCAGCAGACCGCTCAGCGGCAGCAGCGCCGCCAGCAGGCGGCTGGGCAGGGCATGAGGATGCGGGTGACGAACACCGCGCAGATCGGGCTGGTACTGGCGCTGTAGCCGCCATCCGCCCCAGGCGACCAGCGCCAGCCCGCCGAGGATCGCCATCAGCAGCAGGCTGGCCAGCGCCCCTTTGGCCTGCTGCAGCTCATCGCCCTGGCTTAACCATTGCCACGCCAGCACGGCGAGGGTGGGCGGATTGCCGGGCCCCAGCACCAGGGCGACGTCTACCGCCGACAGGCTCCAGGCGGTGGTGGCCAGCAGCACCATGCCGAGGGCGGGCAGCAGGGCGGGCAGCACCAGCCAACGCAGGCACTGCCAGCGGCCGTAGCCGAGGCTCTTCAGGGCGGTCGCCTGGTCGGCGAGGCGTTTCTCTCCCAGCAGGCCATAGATCACCCACAGCACAAAGGCGCTCTCTTTCAGGGCCATCGTCAGGCCAAGCCCAATGCCGTACCGGTCGACCGGCTGCGTCAGAAACGGCAACTGCTGCCAGAGCCAGCCCCCTTCGGCGAACAGCAGCAGCGCCGCCGTCGCCAGGGCGAGATGGGGCACCGCCAGCAGCAGCGGCAGACGGGAAGCCAGCCGCCGCCAGCGGGCCGAAGGCCAGAGGGCGGCGACGATGGTCAGGGCGATCAGCAGCGCGCCGCCGACGGACAACAGCGTGGAGACGAGGGTGGCGGCCAGCGCCTGGCTCAGCTGCGGGTCGGCGAACAGCGCCCGCCAGTGGGCCGGGGAGCGCGCAGCGCCCACCAGTTCCCCGGCGGCGGGGAGCAGCGGCAGATAGATCGCCGCCATCGCCCCCCAGGCCAGCAGGATCAGTGGGTACCGTAGCGGCGCAGCCATTCCTGCTCCAGCGCGTCAACCCATGCCGCGTGAGGCTCAGCAAGCACCGGCGGCAGATCCTGCGGCAGGGCTGCCGCCAGCGCCTGGCGCTGGCCGTCAGGCAGACGCTGCGGATCCAGTACGCTCGGATCGCCCCAGACGGCGGCATCGGCCTTGCGCAATTGCGCCTCAGGGGAGAGCAGGAAATTGGCCACTACTTTGGCGCCAGCGACAGCGCGGGCGTTAGCCGGGATGGTAACGAAATGGACGTTGCCGAGGGTCCCCGCGGTAAAGCCGAAGCTGGAGCTGTCCGTCGGTAATTCGCCGCTGGCGGCTTTCTGCCGGGCGTGCAGCGGGTTAAACGTCAGCGACAGGCGGAGGGTGCCCTGGTTGAGCATGGCGTCCATCCGCGCCGGCGACGCCGGGAAATCCTTGCCCGCCCGCCACAGGGCCGGGTGCAGCGCATCGAGATAGCGCCACAGCGGGGCGGTGACCGCCGCGAAGGTCGCCGGCTGCGGCGGCTGGCGCAGGGCGGCTGGCTGGTCGGTGAGCGCGATCAGCAGTTGCTCCAGCAGGGCGGTACCGGTGAAGTCCGGCGGCCGCGGGTAGGTTACGCTGCCCGGATGGGCTCTGGCGAAGGCCAGCAGGGCCTGCGGGCTGGTGGGCGGCTGCGGCGTTTGCCCGCGGCGGGCGATAAACGTCAGCTGGGCGCTGCCCCACGGCGACTCCGCGCCCTCGGTGGCGACAGAAAAATCTTCCCGTACCGGCTTTTGCAGATCGACATAGCGCCAGTTGGGCAGCGATTCGGCCCAGCCGGTGAGCAGCAGATCGGCCTGCTTAAGCGTGCGAAAGTTTTCGCCGTTGATCCACAGCAGATCCACTGACCCGCCCTGGCGACGACCGGCCTGCGCCTCGGTTTGGATGCGTTTCACTGCGTCGGCGGCGTCGGCGACAGGCACAATACGCAGGTCGATTGCGTAATAGCGTTTGACCTCTTCGCTGACCCACGCCAGATAGCGATTGACGGCCGGATCGCCGCCCCAGGCGTTAAACCAGACGGTCTGTCCGCGGGCTTCCGTCTGAATCTGCCGCCAGCTGTCGTCGGCATTAACCGCCAGCGGCCAGAGCAGCAGCAGGCACAGACAGAGGCTGTAATCACGCAAACGGCGCATCGTTACTCCTTATTCTGCGAGGAAGAGGTGGGTATCTGGCACAACCCCTGAGCCGGGATCGCCATCGCGGCATTGAACCGCGCTGATAAATTTTGCAGGCCGATCAGGGCGGTCAGCTCGGTGAGCGCCCGGGCGCCAAAATGCGCGGCCATCGCGCTACGCAGGGCATCATCCACCGCCGGCGGCGTCTGGGTGGCGGCTTCGGCATAGGCCAGCGCCAGGCGCTCTTTTTCGCTGAACAGCGTACTGCTGCGCCAGTCGGCGACCGCCAGCAGCTTGTCCTGGCTCCCGCTCCGCGCCGCGAGGGTCATGCTGGTGATATCGATACAGAATTCGCAGTGGCACAGCTGGGCGATGCGGGCGCTGACCAGCGAGCGCAGCACCGGATCCAGCGGCGAGCGGCGGCGTTCAATATAGCCCACGAACAGCGAAACCAGGTAAAACAGCCATGGGATCCGTCCCCACCAGCGAATGGGGCTCAGCACTTGGCCGTAATGCCGGCGGTGCAGCCAGGCCTGCGGACGAAGGATCAGGGGGACAGAATCCAGTGGGGGTAAGCTCATGGCGACGATCTCTTATGACGTTCACGGTAAATATTTTTGGCGATAGAGATGACCACCGCCAGGGCAAAAAGCAGCGAAAGCCCGGTGGCCAGCCAGAAGGTGCCCCCGGTGAGCAGACTCCCGGCCCAGGAATAAACGATAGTCGCCGGGAGCTGGCCCACGCCGGTGGCCAGCATAAAGGGCCAGAAGCGCAGCGAGGTTAATCCGGCGGCATAGCTGACCGGGTCAAACGGGACAAACGGCAGCAGGCGGCAGACCAGGATCGTCTGCGGGCCAAAGCGGGTGAAATAGCCGTCGGCACTGCGCAGCACCGCGCGGCCGGTGAGTTTCTCCACCACTTCGCGCCCCAGCGCTCTGGCGATGCAGAAGCAGAGCCCGGCCCCGACCATGGCGCTGAACCACGACAGCGCCCCGCCCCAGAAGGCGCCGAACAGGGCGGCGTTCGCCAGGGTAATCAGGAAAGCCGGCAGCGGAGCGACGATCGCCTGGAGGATCATCAGCGCAAATGAGACCAGCGCGGCCTGCGGCCCCCAGGCGGCGATAAACCCTCTGACCTGCTGCGGATCCAGGGAGGCTAACGCCGTCAGACTCTGCTGCAGAAAGGTACGCCCGCCAGGAAACCACAGCCAGGCGGCCAGAGCGGCGGCGACCACGACGGCAAGGGCCAGCCGGGCGCGGCGCAGGTGACGGCGATCAGGTTGGGTCATGGCGCACCTCCTCACTGCACGCCGCCACGCGACGGGCGCGGGCAAACCGTTTGCCTATCTGCACCAGGGCAAACAGCAGCCCGCCGGCGAGGCTCAGTTTGAGCGCGAAGGCGAGGGTCACCCCCTCGCGGGCCAGTTCGCTGGCCATCACCGAATAGATGACCAGACCCGGCAGGGTGGTCACGGCCGAGATCAGGGTAAAGGGCCAGAAGCGGATCGCCGTCAGGCCGTAGGCGTAATTCTGAATGTTGTAGGGAAAGAGCGGCACCAGGCGGGTGAGGATCAGGAAATCGCAGCCGCTGCGGGCGATACCGCGCTCAATCGCCTGAAAGACGGTGGTATGGCCCACATAGCGCTGCAGCAGATCGCGTCCAAGCCAGCGGGCGATTAAAAACGACAGCGAAGAGGCGAGGGTGGCGGCGGCAAACGAGAGCAGGGAGCCTGTTAGCGGGCCGAAGAGCATCCCGCCGGCGATCACCAGCAGGCTGCCGGGGATCAGACACAGGGTGGCAATGATAAACAGCGCAGCATAGACCAGATATCCCCAGGCGCCCTGATGGCGGAGGGTGTCCTGAAGCAGATGCAGGTGAGTCAGCAGATCGTGGAGACCGACGCGGTGGCTGATAACGGCCAGCGTGGCCACCAGCGCGAGAAGTCCCAGCCCTTTACCAATGGCCGGATGACGGCTTCTTTTGCATGAGAGGTGCTCCTGTACAGTCTGGACGCAGTGGACATCAAAAAGTGCGCGCGACAGTATCCTGTTCCGACGACCGTCACAATGGTTTACCGTCGCTTTGTTGATTTTGCTCAGGAAATTCTGCCCCCCGCACAGCGGGAGGCGAGAGAAGGGCGTGAATTATGGCCGGAAGGTGGCCCACACCGGCGCGTGGTCGGACGGTTTTTCCATCCCGCGGATCTCGTAATCGATCCCGGTTTCCACGCAGCGCTGCGCCAGAGGCTGGCTGGCCAGCAGCAGATCGATGCGCAGCCCACGGTTATCGTCGAAGCCTTTGGAGCGGTAATCAAACCACGAGAAATGCTCATGATTGTCGGGGTTAGCCTGACGCCAGGTATCCACCAGGCCCCAGCCCAGCAGGCGGTCCATCCATTCCCGTTCTTCCGGCAGGAAGGAACATTTGCCGGTGCGCAGCCAGCGTTTGCGGTTCTCTTCACCGATACCGATGTCCAGATCGGTAGGACTGATGTTCATATCGCCCATGATCAGCACCGGATTCTCTTTGTTGAGTTCGGTCTCTAGATAGTTCTGCAGATTCTGATAGAACGCCGCTTTGGCCGGGAATTTGGTTTCATGATCGCGGCTTTCACCCTGCGGGAAATAGCCGTTAATCACTGTGACGTTGCCGAAGGGCGACGGGATCTCCGCCATAATGATGCGGCGCTGAGCCTCTTCGCCATCGTCCGGGAAACCGCGGCGGACGGCAATCGGCGTCTCTTTGGTCAGCAGCGCGACGCCATAATGGCCTTTCTGCCCGTGATAAAAGACGTTATAGCCGAGCCTGGCGACCTCTTCGAGAGGGAACATGTCGTCGTGAACTTTGGTTTCCTGCAGGCCAATCACGTCCGGCTGGTGTTTTTCGACGATGGCGGCCAGTTGGTGTGGGCGGGCACGCAGGCCGTTGATATTAAAAGAGACGAATTTCATAGTCGCTGCCACTGTGCAAGGTGAATAGTGCAGGGATGGTAGCAGAAATTCGCCAGGCTGGCTGCCACCGGATGCGTCATTCTGCCAATCGCTGCGCATGAGCGTGCCGTGGGTGCCCCTTTTGCGGGCATGCCGCGCCAAAAAAGGGCAAATAGCTACGATAAATTTCGCAGAGGATCACAATTACAGAATTATATCTTACCATTGCATAATTTATCTTCTTTAATCACTGTTTATCCCCCTTTGTCGGATGCTTATTCACTAAATATGCATTTTATGTGAATAGCGTTCGGCTGTAACCCATTGATTCTGCGTTATCTCATCCGATTTATGCATTTTTATCGCTGGCTGGCACGAACCGTGCAATCTACATTTACAGCGTAATAACTCATATTTATTAACATTATTGCTACTTTTAATTTACCGGAAGAGGTCGATATGTCTCAGTCAATTACGCGTAACCACTTTGATGAATGGATGATGCCGGTCTACGCGCCAGCGGCGTTTATTCCGGTGCGGGGCGCCAGGTCACGGCTGTGGGATCAGCAGGGCAAAGAGTATATCGATTTTGCCGGCGGCATCGCCGTGAACGCGCTGGGGCATGCCCATCCGCGTCTGGTGCAAGCCCTGACCGACCAGGCCGGCAAGTTCTGGCATACCGGCAACGGCTACACCAATGAGCCGATCCTGCGTCTGGCCAAAATGCTTATCGATGCTACCTTCGCCGACCGGGTCTTCTTCTGTAATTCCGGCGCCGAGGCCAATGAGGCAGCGCTCAAGCTGGCGCGTAAATATGCCCACGATCGCTTTGGCAGCGAGAAAAGTGGCATTGTCGCCTTTCAGAACGCTTTCCACGGGCGGACGCTGTTCACCGTCTCGGCGGGCGGTCAGCCGGCCTATTCCCGGGATTTCGCCCCGCTGCCGCCGCAGATCCAGCATGCCGTATTTAACGATCTCGAGTCGGCAAAGGCCTTAATCAATGACCAGACCTGCGCGGTGATCGTCGAGCCGGTGCAGGGCGAAGGGGGCGTGGTGCCGGCCAGCGTCGAGTTTTTACGCGGCCTGCGTCAGCTTTGCGACCAGCACAACGCCCTGCTGATTTTCGATGAAGTGCAGACCGGGGTCGGGCGCACCGGCGAGCTGTATGCCTATATGCACTACGGCGTGACGCCCGATGTGCTGACCACCGCCAAAGCGCTGGGCGGTGGTTTCCCTATTGGCGCGCTGCTGGCGACAGAGGCCTGCGCCAGCGTGATGACCGTCGGCACCCACGGCACCACCTACGGCGGTAACCCGCTGGCCGGGGCGGTGGCCGGCGAACTGCTGTCGATCGTCAACACCCCGGAAGTGCTCTCCGGCGTCAGACAGCGCCATCAGTGGTTTTGTGAACGCCTGCAGGCAATTAACGCCCGCTATGGCCTGTTCAAGGAGATCCGCGGCCTGGGACTGCTGCTCGGCTGCGTGCTAAACGACGCCTGGGCCGGGAAGGCGAAAACCCTCAGTAACCTGGCGGCGGAAGAGGGGGTGATGATTCTGATCGCCGGCGCCAACGTGGTGCGTTTCGCGCCGGCGCTGAACGTTAGTGAAGAAGAGGTGAACAGCGGGCTGGATCGCGTCGAGCGGGCCTGCGCGCGTTTCGTGGCAGGAGTCTCATCATGATGGTTATTCGACCGGTGGAGCCGGGCGATTTGCCCGGGCTGCTGAAGCTGGCAGCGGAGACCGGCGGCGGGTTGACCTCGCTGCCGGTGGATGAAGCGACCCTCGCGGCGCGGATCGCCCGCTCGCAGCAGACCTGGCGCGGCGAGCTACCGAAAAGCGAGCAGGGCTATGTCTTTGTGCTGGAGGAGAGCGAAAGCGGCGCGGTGGTGGGCATCTGCGCGATCGAGGTGGCGGTGGGGCTCAACGATCCCTGGTATAACTACCGGGTCGGCACCCAGGTCCATGCCTCGAAGGAGCTCAACGTCTATCAGGCGCTGCCGACGCTGTTTCTCAGCAACGATCATACCGGCAGCAGCGAGCTGTGTACCCTGTTCCTCGACCCGCAGTGGCGCAAAGAGGGCAATGGCTATCTGCTGTCGAAATCACGCTTCTTATTTATGGCCGCCTTTCGCGAGCGCTTCAATGAGAAGGTGGTCGCCGAGATGCGCGGGGTGATTGACGAGCAGGGCTACTCGCCGTTCTGGGAGAGCCTGGGCAAACGCTTTTTCGCCATGGAGTTTTCCCGTGCCGACTACCTGTGCGGCACCGGACAGAAGGCTTTCATTGCCGCCCTGATGCCCAAGCATCCGCTGTATATCGATTTCCTTTCCCCTGAGGCACAGGCGGTGATCGGCAAGGTTCATCCGCAGACCGCCCCGGCCCGGACGGTGCTGGAGAAAGAGGGGTTCCGCTACCTGAACTACATCGATATTTTCGACGGCGGCCCGACTCTGGAGTGCGACATCGACCGGGTGCGGGCGATCCGCAAAAGCCGTCTGGTGACCACCGAGGCCGGCGAAACCCCGCCCGGTGACTGGCCGCTGTGCCTGGTGGCGAATGAACAGTATCACCAGTTCCGCGCTCTGCTGGTACATGCCGATCCGGATGGCGAGACCCTGACCCTCAGCGCCCGCGAACTGGATATGCTGAAGTGTCATGCTGGCGACCAGGTGCGCATGGTGCGCCTGATCCCTGAGGAGAAAACTGCATGAGTCTGTGGATTAACGGCGAGTGGCGGCCCGGCCGTGGGCCAGGTTTCAGTAAACAGGATCCGGTTAACCTGAAGGTTGTCTGGCAGGGAGAAGCGGCGGATGCCGGGCAGGTTGCCGAGGCGGTGGCGGCTGCCCGCCAGGCGTTCCCGTCCTGGGCGCGGCTGCCGTTTGCCGCCCGTCAGGCGATCGTTGAAAAGTTTGCCGCTCTGCTGGAAGCCAGTAAGGCGGAGCTGACGGCGGTTATCGGCGCCGAGACCGGAAAGCCGCGCTGGGAGGCGGCCGGGGAAGTGACGGCGATGATCAACAAGGTGGCGATCTCGGTGAAGGCCTACCACGTCCGCACCGGCGAACAGCACAGCGACCTGCCCGACGGCGCCGCCACGCTGCGTCACCGGCCGCACGGCGTACTGGCGGTGTTTGGCCCCTATAACTTTCCCGGCCATCTGCCGAACGGGCACATCGTGCCGGCGCTGCTGGCGGGCAATACCGTGGTCTTTAAACCCAGCGAACTCACCCCGCGCAGCGGCGAAGCGGTGGTGAAACTATGGCAGCAGGCCGGCCTGCCCGCCGGGGTGCTCAACCTGGTGCAGGGCGGTCGGGAAACCGGCGAGGCGCTCAGCGGCCAGGCGGATATCGACGGACTGCTGTTTACCGGCAGCTCAACCACCGGTTTTCATCTGCATCGCCAGCTGGCCGGGCAGCCGCAGAAGATCCTCGCGCTGGAGATGGGCGGCAATAACCCGCTGATCGTCGACGATCCGCAGGACGTGGATGCCGCGGTGCATCTGACCATCCAGTCCGCCTTTATTACCGCTGGCCAGCGCTGCACCTGCGCCCGGCGTCTGCTGGTCCGACGCGGAGAGGCAGGCGATGCCTTCCTCTCCCGGCTGGTGACGGTGAGCCAACGGCTGATCCCGGCGGCGTGGGACGCCGAGCCGCAGCCGTTTCTCGGCGGGCTTATCTCTGAACAAGCCGCGCAGAAAGTGCATCAGGCCTGGCTGCAGCGGGTCGCCGCTGGCGCGGTCACCCTGCTGGAGCCGCGGTTATTGCAAGCCGGGACGTCGCTGCTAACGCCTGGGATTGTCGACATGAGCGACGTGGCCAATGTCGAAGATGAAGAGGTGTTTGGCCCGCTGCTTGGGGTCTGGCGCTACGACACTTTCGAGGAGGCGATTGCCTTAGCCAACGCCACCCGCTTCGGCCTCTCCTGTGGGTTAATCTCTCCGGAACGGGAGAAGTTCGATCGACTGCTGCTCGAGGCGCGGGCAGGGATAGTTAACTGGAACAAACCGCTGACCGGGGCGGCGAGTACCGCGCCGTTCGGCGGCACCGGGGCGTCCGGTAACCATCGTCCGGGGGCCTGGTATGCCGCCGATTATTGCGCCTGGCCGATGGCCAGCCTTGAATCGCCGACCCTGACGCTGCCCGCCAGCCTGAGCCCGGGGCTCGACTTTCTGGCCGGGGAGGCGTCATGACCGCCCGCGAAGTCAACTTTGACGGTCTGCCCGGGCTGACCCATCACTACGCCGGGCTCTCCTTTGGCAATGAGGCTTCCACCCGGCATCGCTATCGGGTGTCTAACCCGCAGCTGGCGGCAAAGCAGGGGCTGAAAAAAATGAAAGCCCTCGCCGACGCCGGCTACCCGCAGGCGGTGATCCCGCCGCAGGAGCGTCCCAACGTGCCGCTTCTGCGCCAGCTGGGCTTTAGCGGCAGCGATGAGCAGGTGGTGGCCCGGGTGGCGCAGCAGGAGCCGGATCTGCTGTCGGCGGTGAGTTCGGCCTCGGCGATGTGGGTGGCGAACGCGGCGACGGTGTGTCCCTCCGCCGATTCGCTGGATGGCCTGGTGCATCTGACGGTGGCGAATCTGCAGGATAAATTCCACCGCGCCAGCGAAGCACCGACTACAGAGGCGCTGCTGCAGGCGATTTTCCCCGACCGCACGCGATTTGCTATCCACCCGGCGCTGCCCGCCTCGGCCTGGTTTGGCGACGAAGGGGCGGCGAACCATAATCGTCTCGGCGGCGAGTATGGCGCTCCCGGCGTCCAGCTCTTTGTCTATGGCCGCCGCCGGGGGAGCGAGGAGGCGCCGCGTCGCTATCCGGCGCGGCAAACCCTTGAGGCCAGCCAGGCGGTAGCGCGCCTCAATCAGGTCAATCCCCGCCAGCTGATCTTCGCCCGCCAGCATCCGGCGGCGATCGACACGGGGGTTTTTCATAACGACGTCATCGCGGTGAGCAACCGTCAGGTCCTGTTCTGCCATGAGCAGGCCTTTGCCGACCAGACCGCGCTTCTCCAGCAGCTGGCGCAGCGGGTGCCGGGTTTTACGCCGCTGGTGGTTCCCGCCAGCCGGGTCTCGGTGGCAGAGGCGGTTGCCACCTATCTGTTCAACAGCCAGCTGGTGAGCCGGGCGGATGGCAGCATGGCGCTTATCCTGCCTCAGGAAGCGCAGGAGCATGCCGGCGTGTGGGAATACCTCAATGAGCTGCTGGCCGGGGATAACCCTATCGCCGACCTGCGGGTGTTCGATCTGCGCGAGAGCATGGCCAACGGCGGCGGTCCGGCGTGCCTGCGCCTGCGGGTGGTGTTGACGGCCGAGGAGTATCAGGCGGTCAATCCGCACGTCCTGATGAACGATACGCTGTTTGCCACCCTCAATGACTGGGTGGATCGCTACTATCGCGATCGTCTCACCCAGGCCGACCTCGCCGACCCGCAGCTGCTGCGGGAAGGGCGCGACGCGCTGGATCGGTTGACCCAGATCCTGCAGCTCGGTTCGGTTTATCCATTTCAGCAATAAGGGGGCGCGGTGGAACATTTTCTGGCATTAACCCTGGCGGGGCGTTTGCCCCACCATTTTCACGGCGAGACGGCCCATTTCCGCTGGCACTGGCTCGGGGAAGGGATCCTTGAGCTGACGCCGCATGCGCGCTGCGAGCGCGGGCTGGTACTTTCCTGCGCCATTCATGGCAACGAAACGGCGCCGGTGGAGATAGTCGACCAGCTGGTGCAGCGACTGGTCCGGGAGGCGCTCCCGCTGCGCTGGCGGCTGCTGGTGATCGTCGGCAACCCACCAGCGCTGCGGGCGAATAAGCGCTATCTGCACAGCGATATGAACCGCATGTTTGGCGAGCGCTGGCGGCAGTTTCCGCTCAGTGAGGAGACGCAGCGGACGCAGCGGCTGGAGCAGGCGGTGGCCCGCTTTTATCGCGACCACGATGGCCCGCGCTGGCACCTCGATCTGCATACCGCGATCCGCGGGTCGCTACATCCGCGCTTCGGCGTGCTCCCGGCCCGCGATACGCCGTGGGAGGAGGATTTTCTTCACTGGCTGGGCGGCGCCGGGCTGGAGGCGCTGGTGTTTCATCGCCAGCCCGGCGGGACCTTCACCCACTTCAGCTGCGAACGGTTCGCGGCGCTGGCCTGCACCCTTGAGCTGGGCAAAGCGCTGCCGTTGGGGGAAAACGATCTGACGCAGTTTGCCGCCGTCCAGCGGGCGCTCTCCCGGCTGCTGGTGGGGGATCTGGCCATTGCCGACGCCCCAGCGCCGCTGCGCTACCGGGTGGTACAGCAGCTAACCCGCCATAGTGATGATTTCCGCTTGCATATGGCGGATCAGACGCTGAACTTCACCCCCTTCGAACCCGGCACGCTGCTGGCGGAGGAGGGCGAGACGCGGTATGTGGTGGGGCCTGAGACGGAGTATGTTCTGTTTCCTAACCCGACGGTGGCGAAAGGACTGCGCGCCGGCCTGATGCTGGAGAAATTATCCTGAGGGCAAGCCGTCCGCCGGGCGGCCTGCTTTATTGCGCGCGTCTTTTTTCGCCATCTTATTTTTTCGTGCTCCACCGTAAATTTGCAGATTATTCCTGGTAAAATGCTTTGTTTTTAATCCCCCCTCCTTTATACTCTCCATAATTTCTCTGCAAAACAGTAAGTTATTTATTTTTTATTGCAATTCTTCGGCTAAATTCCTTATTTTCTCCATAATTGGCGAGAAACTGTTTTTTACACTTTCATTGTTTTACTCTTGCTCTGACTAATTGACGATTAACGTCGTAAAGTTAATCTCGTCAACACGGCAACGCGCCGTAAGAATAACGTAAAGTAAGGATTGAATGATGAAGAAACTCACTGCACTGTTTGTTGCCTCTACTCTGGCTCTGGGCGCGGCTAACCTGGCACACGCCGCCGATACCACCACCGCGCCGAGCGACAGCAAGCCGATGATGATGCATCATAAAGGCGGCCCGGGTCAGCATGACATGATGTTTAAAGGCCTGAACCTGACCGATGCGCAGAAGCAGCAGATCCGCGACATCATGAAGAGCCAGCGCGAAAATATGAAACGTCCGTCCCTTGAAGAACGCCGCGCGATGCACGATCTGATCGCCAGCGACACCTTCGATAAGGCGAAGGCGGAAGCGCAGATCGATAAGATGGAAGCGCAGCATAAAGCGATGGCGCTGTCCCGCCTGGAAACGCAGAACAAGATCTACAACATTCTGACCCCAGAGCAGAAAAAACAGTTCAATGCTAATTTTGAGAAGCATCTGACAGAACGCAACGCGCCGGCAGGTAAAATGCCTGCACCTGCTGAATAATGTAGCGCACTGAATCAAGACCGCCGGTCTTGCCCAATAATGCCATCAGGCGTTGGGCAGGGCCGGCGGTTTTTTATTGGTGGCTTCTCAGCCAAGCGGATGCAGCGGATAGTCTCCGCTGAGCAAAGGCTTACAGAGGATCTTGTAACCATCCTGGTCAAATCCGGCGGGCAGACGGGTCAACTCCGCCGCCTGGTCGAGCGATTCAACGGCGCCCAGCCACAGCCAGTTATGAATGACGTGATACTGCGTCATGTCCGGGCCGCGCTCCTCCAGCGCCACGGGCCCCGCCCACGGCCAGCACACCAGCTGCAGTCTGCTCATCTGCGCCAGCAGGCGCTCTCTGTGCGCCTCCACGCTCTCCTTTCCACAGCAGGCCCCGGCGCAGCGGCCCAGCGCGGAGCGAAAGCAGGCGCGGCCGCGGCTGAGCGGTTCCAGACCAAGCAGGCCATAACAGAGGCGCTGTTCGTCAGCGAGGTTCTGCAGCATCTGCAGCGCCGCCCGCCGGTTGGCGAACAGGCCATAGAGATGCTGCTGGTGCGAGAAATCAACCTCACGGGCATAGACAATCTGCGGCCGGTCGTCCGCAAGTAGCCAGGCGCAGAGCTGCTTGTTACGCCGTAGCCGCTTGTTAAACAGCGGCTGCTGCTCTTTAATCAACCGCGCCTCCAGCAGCAGCGCTCCCAGCTCGCCAGCGGTGCGCTGCCAGGTGATACGCCGCGACTGACGCAGCATCGCGGCCTCTTCAGGGGTGCGCAGGTGGGATAACACCCGGCTGCGGAGGTTGACGCTCTTACCGATATAGAGCGGCATCGTGTCGCTGTCGCCGTGAAACTGATAGACGCCCGGCAGCTTCGGCAGCGCCTCCAGCCACGGGCGAAGATGTTCGGGATATTCATAGATCGCCGCCGCCTCAAACTCGAGACGCGGGGCTGATTGCTTTCTGGCCACAATAACTCCTGGTACTGTCTATCTATCCAGTATAGCAGGCCATTTTTGCGGCGAAAAGGGCAAAAAATAACCCCGGCGCAGGCCGGGGCGGGGGGAGAGACTATTTTTTCCAGAAATCGTCAAAGACGGTGATCGGCGGCCGACGCTTGTGTTCGGTTTTCAGATACCAGCCCTCGATCGTTTTGGCGATGCTCGGGTCCAGCGTTTTGCCTTCCAGATAATCGTCGATGTTCTCGTAGGTGACACCCAGGGCCACTTCATCCGGCAGGGAGGGGCGATCGTCTTCCAGGTCGGCGGTGGGCAGCTTCTTATACAGATGTTCCGGGCAGCCGAGATGGGCCAGCAGCTGTTTGCCCTGACGTTTGTTCAGGCGGAAAATTGGGTTGATGTCGGTGCCGCCGTCGCCATATTTGGTGAAAAAGCCGGTAATCGCTTCCGCCGCATGGTCGGTACCGACCACAACTCCTTTGGTCATTCCGGCGATGCTGTACTGGGCCTTCATTCGCTCACGGGCTTTTTCATTTCCGCGAACGAAGTCGCTCAGTTCGATGCCTGCTTCGCGCAGCGCCTGTTCGCTGGCCAGCACCGCAGCTTTAATATTGACTGTCAACACCCGGTCAGGCTGGATAAATGCGATGGCGTCCTGGCAGTCCTGCTCATCAGCCTGCACGCCATAGGGTAAACGGACGGCGATAAACTGCAGGCTACTGTCGCCGGTTTCGGCACGCAGTTCGTTAATCGCTATCTGGCACAGTTTTCCCGTCAGGGTGGAGTCCTGACCGCCGCTGATACCCAGCACCAGCGATTTAATAAACGGGTAGGTCTGCAGGTATGACTTCAGGAAATCGACGCTGCGGCGGATCTCGCCTGCGACATCAATCTGCGGCTTAGCGCCCAGCGCCTGAATAATCTCTTGTTGTAGCGTCATCGCGCCCTCCGAAAGTGAATCTGTTTGGCAAGCTGTTGGCTTAAAGCTACCTCTTTGCCGCTGAAACGACAAGGACCGGGGTTTTGACTGCCGGAAAAGAAGGCAATCAATGACATAGGTTTTCATTATAGATGCTGTACCGCGCATTGCGCCGCCGTCCGACGTCGGCAGAACAATCCTGTTTACGCAATAACATAACCTGACATGATTTCGCTGTTCGGCTTGAAAAATAACACTATTTATTCCAGGCTTATCGTTACACAGTAGAAAAGAGGAACCAAAATGAACAAAAGCTTAGCAGGAATACTGGGCGTCACCGTCGCGTTAACCTTACTGGCGGGCTGTACCGCTTACGATCGTACCAAAGACCAGTTTACCCAGCCGGTGGTGAAAGATGTGAAGAAAGGGATGTCGCGTCAGCAGGTGATGCAGATCGCCGGCAAACCTTCAACGGAAGTCACCATGGTCCATGCCCGCGGCACCTGCCAGACCTATATCCTCGGTCAACGAGATGGTAAAGTTGAAACCTACTTTGTGGCCCTCGACGAAACGGGTCACGTCATGAACTCCGGCTACCAGACCTGCGCCGAGTATGATACCGACCCGCGCAACGCCAGGTAAGCTTCCTACTGTTTACTGACTTCTACGTAAGCCCGACCACTGGTCGGGCTTTTTTGTGAGTCATGATGCTTATTTAATTGCGCGAATTATTTGGATGAAAATGTGAGGGTAGTCAAAACCGGAGGTCAATGAGAGACAATTCTGTTCAACAGCGAATTATCCTGGCGGCTCAGCTTGCCGTATACTCAACTCATAAACAGAATTAACCGGATGTTACCAGTCTTACCGGCTCTCAGCGGTTACTGAAGGCCCTGGTCTCACACATTGAGGAAGCGTTCATGGAAAAGAAACACATTTATCTCTTCTGCTCGGCAGGCATGTCCACGTCACTGCTGGTCTCCAAAATGCGGGCGCAGGCGGAAAAATATGAAGTCCCGGTCATTATTGAAGCCTATCCCGAAACCCTCGCGGGCGAAAAAGGGCCGGAAGCCGACGTAGTATTATTAGGGCCACAAATTGCGTATATGTTACCGGAAATTCAGCGCCTGCTGCCGAATAAACCGGTTGAAGTTATCGACTCCCTTCTCTATGGCAAAGTTGATGGTTTAGGGGTATTGAAAGCCGCCGTCGCGGCTATTAAGAAAGCTGCAGCACAATAATTTTAACTTTTAAAACTCGATGTATTTTGACGCCTGGCGGCTGCCTGTTGCCGGACGTCAAAAAATAATGAGTTTATTTTCCCGTCAAAGAGTAATTTCATACATCATCGCCGTAATAGTTTATTGCGGCTTTTAAGGGTATTGACTATGAGTAAAGTGATCGATTCGCTTGAAAAGGTACTCCTTCCTTTTGCAGTGAAAATAGGAAAGCAGCCGCATATTAATGCAATAAAAAATGGATTTATTAAATTAATGCCGTTGACCCTCGCCGGGGCCATGTTTGTGTTAATTAACAACGTTTTTCTGAGCTTCGGCGAAGGCTCTTTCTTTTATTCCATGGGCATTCGCCTGGATGCCTCCACCATTGAAACCTTAAACGGCTTTAAGGCTATCGGCGGAAACGTCTATAACGGCACCCTCGGGATTATGTCGCTAATGGCGCCGTTCTTTATCGGCTCCGCGCTGGCGGAAGAGCGCAAAGTTGACCCGATGGCAGCTGGCCTGCTGGCGGTGGCGGCCTTCATGACCGTGACCCCGTATAGCGTGGGCGAAGCCTATGCGGTGGGCGCCAACTGGTTGGGCGGGCAGAACATCATCTCCGGGATGATTATCGGTCTGGTCGTTGCGGAACTGTTCACCTTCGTGATCCGTCGCAACTGGGTGATTAGACTGCCGGACAGCGTGCCGGGGTCGGTATCACGCTCTTTCTCAGCGCTGATCCCGGGCTTCTTGATCCTCTCCATCTTCGGCATTATCTCGTGGGCCCTGGCGAGCTATGGCAGCAACTTCCACCAGATCATCATGGACTCTATCTCGACGCCGCTGGCGGCGATGGGCAGCGTGGTTGGCTGGGCATACGTTATCTTTAACTCTCTGCTGTGGTTCTTCGGTGTGCACGGTTCTCTGGCGCTTACCGCCCTGGATAACGGCATCATGACGCCGTGGGCGCTGGAAAACATCGCGCTGTACAACCAGTACGGCTCTGTTGATGCGGCCATCGAAGCGGGCAAACAGTTCCACTTCTGGGCTAAGCCGATGCTCGACTCCTACATCCTGCTGGGTGGCTCCGGGGCGACGCTGGGTCTGATTATCGCCATCTTTATCGCTTCTCGCCGCGCTGACCATCGTCAGGTTGCCAAGCTGGCGCTGCCGTCAGGCATCTTCCAGATTAACGAACCGATTCTGTTTGGTCTGCCGATCATCATGAACCCGGTGATGTTCATCCCGTTCGTGCTGGTTCAGCCGATTCTGGCGGCCATTACGCTGGCGGCCTACAGCCTGGGGATTATCCCACCGGTGACCAACCTGGCGCCGTGGACTATGCCGACCGGTTTGGGAGCGTTCTTTAACAGTAACGGCAGCGTTGCCGCCCTGCTGGTGGCCCTGTTCAACCTTGGCGTCGCTACCCTGGTCTACCTGCCGTTTGTGGTGCTGTCGAATAAAGCGCAGACCGTTATCGAGCAGGAAGAGAGCGAAGAAGACATCGCTAACGCACTGAAATTCTGATACCGCGCGGTACGGGCAGCGTCCCGTACCGCCTGATAAATGAGGGAAATATTATGTTTGATCTGGACAACATCGACGCGGTAGAGACCCCGGAAAATGACCTCGAAGAGGTAGTGATGGGGCTGATTATCAACTCCGGACAAGCCCGTAGCCTGGCCTATGGTGCGCTGAAGCAGGCGAAGCAGGGCGACTTTGCCGCAGCGAAAGCGATGATGGAGCAGTCGCGCCAGGCGCTCAGCGAGGCGCATCGCGTGCAGACCCAGCTTATCGAAAGCGACGAGGGCGAAGGGAAAATGAAGGTCAGCCTGGTGCTGGTGCATGCCCAGGACCATCTGATGACCTCCATGCTGGCTCGTGAGCTGGTGGCCGAATTGATTGAGCTGCACGAGAAGGTACAATAGGCCATCGCGACGATGAGGCAGCCCAGAATGATGACCACCGAGATCAGTACCGCCAGAGAACAACAGCTGTTCAACGGGAAGAACTTTCATGTGGTCATCTATAACAAAACGGAAAGCGTGAGCGGGCTTCACCAGCATGATTACTACGAATTTACCGTGGTGTTAACCGGGCGCTATTACCAGGAGATCAATGGCAAACGGGTGCTGCTGGAGCGCGGGGATTTCGTCTTTATCCCGATGGGCTCGCACCACCAGAGCTTTTACGAGTTCGGGGCGACGCGCATCCTTAACGTCGGCATCAGCAGACGCTTCTTTGAGAAACATTACCTGCCGCTGCTGCCGTTTGGTCTGGTGGCTTCGCAAGTCTACGCCGTGCAGAGCGCTTTTCTCGGCTACGTTGAGTCGGTCATCGCCTCACTCAATTTTCGCGAAACGGAATTTGACGAATTTATCGAGCTGGTCTCCTTTTATGTCATTAACCGTTTACGCCACTATCGTGAAGAGCCGGTTGCCGACGTGACGCCGCAATGGTTAAAAAATACCGTGGAAGCCATGCATGATAAGCTGAAATTCGGTGAAGGCGCTCTCGAAAATATGGTTCGCTTATCCGGAAAAACGCAGGAATATTTAACCCGGGCGACCCAGCGCTATTATGGTAAAACGCCGATGCAGATAATTAATGATATCCGTATCAACTTTGCCAAAAAACAGCTGGAAATCACCAATTATTCAGTGACGGATATTGCGTATGAATCAGGGTACAGCAGCCCGAGCCTGTTTATTAAAACCTTTAAAAAACTGACGTCGTTTACGCCGAGCAGTTATCGCAAACATTTGACCAGTATTAATTAAACCCGCGCGGCGTTCGCCGCCAGGTTTATACCGAAAATCATTCAAGTTAACTGTCCGCATTGTTGCGGAGAGCGGCCTGCGTCCAGGCGCAGCGCCTAAGGGAGAAAAAGATGAGCCAGAAATTAAAAGTAGTCACTATTGGCGGCGGCAGCAGCTATACCCCGGAATTACTGGAAGGATTTCTGAAACGTTATCATGAACTGCCGGTAAGCGAACTGTGGTTGGTAGACGTCGAAGAGGGACAGGAGAAGCTCGATATTATCCACGCGCTGTGCCAGCGGATGGTGGAAAAAGCCGGCGTGCCGATGAAAGTCTATAAAACGCTGGATCGCCGCGCAGCGCTGCAGGGCGCAGATTTCGTCACCACCCAGCTGCGCGTGGGCCAGCTGAAGGCGCGTGAAAAAGATGAGCGCATCCCGCTGAGTCACGGCTACCTGGGCCAGGAGACCAACGGGGCGGGCGGGTTGTTTAAAGGACTGCGCACCATCCCGGTGATTTTCGACATCGTGAAAGATGTGCAGGAAATTTGCCCCGACGCATGGATCATCAACTTTACCAACCCGGCGGGCATGGTCACCGAGGCGGTCTATCGCCACACCAATTTCAAACGTTTTATCGGCGTGTGCAACATTCCTATCGGCATGAAGATGTTCATCACCGACGTGCTGCAGCTGAGCCCGAGCGATGAGCTGAATATCGACCTGTTTGGTCTGAACCACCTGGTGTTCGTCCGCGACGTGCTGGTTAACGGCGTCTCGCGCTTCGATGAACTGCTGGACGGCGTGGCCTCCGGCCGTCTGACCGCGAACTCGGTGAAAAACATCTTCGACCTGCCGTTTAGCGAAGGGCTGATCCGCTCCCTGCGCCTGATCCCATGCTCTTACCTGCTCTACTACTTTAAGCCAAAAGAGATGCTGGCGATTGAGATGGGCGAGTACTACAAAGGCGGTGCGCGCGCCCAGGTGGTGCAGAAGGTGGAGAAACAGCTGTTCGAGCTGTATAAAAACCCGGATCTTAACGTTAAGCCGAAGGAGCTGGAGCAGCGCGGCGGGGCCTATTACTCTGATGCCGCTTGCGAAGTAATCAATGCCATCTATAACGACAAGCAGACTGAGCACTATGTGAATATCCCGCATCATGGTCATGTCGATAATATCCCGGCGGACTGGGCGGTAGAGATGAGCTGCACCTTAGGCCGCGACGGCGCGAAGCCGACGCCGCGCATTACTCATTTCGATGAGAAGGTGTTAGGGCTTATCTACACCATCAAGGGGTTCGAAGTGGCGGCCAGCCAGGCGGCGATCAGCGGTGAGCTGAACGATGTCCTGTTGGCGCTGAACTTAAGCCCGCTGATCCATTCCGATCGTGACGCCGAACAGCTGGCGCGGGAGATGATTCTGGCGCATGAAAAATGGCTGCCGAACTTTGCGGCGACGATCGAAAAACTAAAATCGTAACGGGAGTAGCAAATGGAACGCGTATTGATCGTCAATGCCGACGACTTCGGCCTCAGTAAAGGGCAGAACTACGGCATTATCGAGGCCTGTCGCAACGGCGTGGTGACATCGACCACCGCGCTGGTCAACGGCGCGGCCATTGACCACGCCGCCCAGCTGAGCCGCAGTACTCCGGAGCTGGCGGTCGGTATGCACTTTGTACTGACGCTGGGCGAGCCGCTGTCGGCCATGCCGGGATTAACCCGCGATGGCCGGCTGGGCAAATGGATCTGGCAGCAGGCGGAAGAAGATAGCCTGCCGCTGGAAGAGATCGCCCACGAGCTGGCGTGTCAGTACCATCGTTTTGTCGAACTCTTCGGCCATGAGCCGACGCATATCGACAGCCATCACCATGTGCATATGTTCGCCCAGATTTATCCCATCGTCGCGGCCTTTGCCCGCGAGAAGGGCATTGCGTTACGCATTGACCGCCAGGTGGCGGCGCAGAGTGGGCTCGACCAGCAGGCGGCGCGCAGCAGCGCCGGCTTCAGCAGCGAGTTTTACGGCGAAGCGGTCTCTGAGGAACTGTTTCTGCAGACGCTGGACGCCTCCATCGCCCGCGGGGAGCGCTCCCTGGAGGTGATGTGTCATCCGGCTTATGTCGATCGGATCATTATGGGCAGCGCCTACTGCTATCCGCGACTGGATGAGCTTGATGTGCTGACATCTGCTTCACTGAAAGCGGCGGTGGCCGACCGGGGTTATCGTCTGGGAACCTACCGCGACGTGTAAGCCCGACGGGGGAAAGGGAAAGTGAATCAAGCCCGGCACAGCGTGCCGGGCTTTTTACTACGCCGGAATAGCGGCGATTTTCGGGCTTCTCGACCACACGCGGTGGGCCGTCATCAGGGCGAGCAGTTTGTCCGCCGCTGGCGTGTCGAGCGCATCGGTGACGATGACCCCCTCTTCACCCTGGGTCGGGACTTGCAGAACGGACGTCAGCTGCCGCGCATCCCCTGCCAGCAGGATCGGCTTCAGATGTTTATAGGCTTCCAGCAGGTAATAGCGCGCGTCACCGCTCTGACTCAGGGCGCTGAGGTCGCCGCCGGGCACCACCACCGCATCCACCGTCAGCGACGGGGAGCCGGCGAAGGTGCCGGCGATCGGCAGCGGAGAACCATCGTCGGCAATGACTTCGCCCATTCGCGAGTAGAGCAGCTTGCTGTGCACGCCCTGGGCCTGCAGCGCCTGCAGGAGCTGAACCAGATCCTGCGCTGAGGTGCGTTCGTTGAGCAGGACTGCCACCACGCGACCTTTCACATCTCCTTCGGCATCGGCGTAGAGGCTGAGGCTGGGGTCTTTCTCCACGCCATTGACCGGGGCGGGCAGGGTAATGTTGCGCTGATCGTCGCTCAGTTCGATGCCTAAGTTCGCCCCAACCGCTTCCGCAAGCTTAGTATCAATGTGGGCCAGATGATCGACCACCCGCTCGCGGATCCAGGTGCGGACCACTTTGCTGAGTTCGAAGCTGAAACCATCGATAATATGCTGCTGTTCAATCGGCGTCTGGCTCAGCCAGAACAGACGCGGCTGGGCGTAATATTCGCCGAACGAAGGGCTGCGCTGGCGGATTTTTTCGCCGTCGACGCGCTCGGCGAGGGACTCAAAGCCACCGCGTTTGGCGGCAGGCGGCGTCTCGCGCGGCCAGTTGTCGTTAATCGAGTTGGGCTCGTAGTTGGCCGGATTGGTGTCAATGTCCATCCGGTGCATCCCGTCACGCTGGAAATTATGATACGGGCAGGTCGGACGGTTGATGGGGATTTCATGGAAGTTCGGCCCACCCAGGCGGCTAATTTGCGTATCGGTGTAAGAGAAGAGACGCCCCTGCAGCAGCGGATCGTTGCTGAAATCAATGCCCGGGACGATATGTCCGGGATGGAAGGCCGCCTGTTCATTTTCGGCAAAGAAGTTATCCGGGTTGCGGTTGAGGACCATTCTGCCAACCCGCTGCACCGGCACCAGCGCCTCGGGGATCAGCTTGGTGGGATCGAGCAGGTCGAAGTCAAAAGCAAATTCATTCTCTTCGGGGATCAATTGCAGGCCAAGCTCAAATTCCGGGTAGTCCCCGGCTTCGATGGCCTCCCATAGATCGCGGCGATGAAAATCGGGGTCGCGGCCGGTCAGCTTCTGCGCTTCATCCCACACCAGCGAGGCCTTGCCGGCGACCGGTTTCCAGTGAAAGCGAACGAAGGTGGCTTTGCCCTCGGCATTAATCAGACGGAAGGTATGGATCCCGAAGCCTTCCATGGTGCGATAGCTGCGCGGGATGCCGCGATCCGACATCGCCCACATCACGTTGTGCAGCGTTTCCGGCTGCAGGGAAACATAGTCCCAGAAAGTATCGTGGGCGCTCTGCCCCTGTGGGATGGCCCAGTGGGGTTCAGGCTTCACGGCGTGGACAAAGTCGGGGAACTTCATCGCGTCCTGGATGAAGAAGACCGGTGTGTTGTTGCCCACCAGGTCAAAAATCCCTTCGTCAGTGTAAAACTTGGTAGCGAAGCCGCGAATATCGCGGACGGTGTCCGCCGACCCCGCGCCGCCCTGCACGGTGGAAAAGCGTACAAACACCGGGGTGATTTTATCGGCTGACGAAAGAAAATCGGCTTTAGTCAACGCAGCCAGGCTTTTGTAGGGCTGGAAGTAGCCGTGGGCGGCAGAGCCGCGGGCATGAACGATACGCTCCGGAATACGCTCGTGGTCAAAGTGGGTGATCTTCTCCCGCAGGATAAAATCTTCCAGCAGCGTTGGGCCGCGGCTACCGGCGCGCAGCGAATTCTGATCGTCAGCAATGCGCACGCCCTGGTTGGTGGTCAGCGGAAAATCTTCCCCCCCTTTGCGTTGCGCCTCCAGGGAATCCAGTTTGCTGTTATGAGTATCGGGCGCTTTCAGGCTGCCTGGGGCGGTGGGTTCGACGCCCGGAGCGGTAGGTTTCGGCGTGGGGCGCCACTCCCGATCGTCCGGCGCCAGCGAATCGAGACCAGGCTGCGCTTCCTCGCTGTCGTGGACCGGTGCCTGCTGTTGGTGAGGGTTCGGGTGCTTATCAGACATTACTCGTCTCCTGCTTTCATTGCTAAAAGTGGTCGTTGATAGACCAAAACCCTTCTAACTATAGAACATTACGCTGTCTGCGCCCGGCGAGGGGGCAGGGAGTTATCCTAAAATGCGCATCGGCGGCGAAGGGGCGACGAACGGGGCCACAATCGGCTATGATAGAGGTTTCTGTTTCCCGCTATGTTTAGTGAATCCATTTGTTATGAAACCATTGCGCCAACAAAATCGCCCTGTCATTAGCTACGTGCCGCGCGTGGAGCCTGCGCCCCCGGAACATGCCGTGAAAATGGACCATTTTCGCGATGTCTGGATTTTGCGCGGGAAGTATGTCGCTTTTCTGCTGATGGGGGAGCATTTCCGTCGCTCACCGGCATTCAGCGTGCCGGAGTCGGCGCAGCGCTGGGCTAACCAGGTGCGTCAGGAAGGTGAGATTGAAGCCTGAGTCGGCTGCAGAAATAAAAAAACCGCTGAATGATCAGCGGTTTTTTTGTGCTTGCCGTTTAGCGATGCGCCAGTTCGGCTTCTTCCTCGCTATCGAAGATCGACTTGTCGGTCTGGCGCAGCCACTGGCTGGTCAGCGTCCCGGCGGTCATTGAGCCGTTAACGTTCAGCGCGGTACGCCCCATATCGATCAGCGGTTCGACGGAGATGAGCAGGGCTACCAGGGTCACCGGCAGGCCCATCGCCGGCAGGACGATCAGCGCGGCGAAGGTCGCGCCGCCGCCCACCCCGGCGACGCCCGCCGAGCTGACGGTGACGATGCCCACGAGGGTGGCAATCCACATCGGATCCAGCGGGTTGATGCCCACGGTCGGCGCGACCATCACCGCCAACATTGCCGGATAGATACCAGCGCAGCCGTTCTGGCCGATGGTGGCGCCAAAGGAGGCGGAGAAGCTGGCAATCGACTCCGGTACGCCGAGACGACGGGTTTGCGCCTCAACGTTCAGCGGAATGGAGGCGGCGCTGGAGCGGCTGGTAAAGGCGAAGGTGATCACCGGCCAGACTTTACGGAAGTACTTCAGCGGGCTGACGCCGTTAATCGCCAGCAGCAGGCCGTGGACGACAAACATAATACCCAGCGCAATGTACGAGGCTACCACGAAGCTGCCAAGCTTGATGATGTCCTGCAAATTCGACCCGGCAACCACTTTGGTCATCAGGGCCAGCACACCGTAAGGGGTCAGCTGCATGACCAGACGAACCAGCTTCATTACCCAGCCCTGCAGGGTATCGATCGCGGTCAGCACGCGCTGGCCTTTTTCCACATCCTCTTTCAGCAACTTAAGCGCTGCGACGCCGAGGAACGCCGAGAAAATGACGATGCTGATGATGGAGGTTGGGTTAGCCCCGGTCAGGTCAGCAAACGGGTTCTTCGGCACGAAGGAAAGGATCAGCTGCGGGACGCTGAGATCCGCTACTTTCCCCACATAGTTGCTCTGGATGGCGTTCAGACGGGCGGTCTCCGCGCTGCCCTGGACCAGACCCTCGGCGGTGAGGCCGAACATATTGGTCACCAGCACGCCAACCAGGGCGGCGATCAGGGTGGTGAACAACAGAGTACCGATGCTCAGGAAGCTAATTTTCCCCAGCTGCGAGGCATTGTGCAGGCGGGCCACCGCGCTAAGGATGGAGGCGAAGACCAGCGGCATAACAATCATTTGCAGCAGCTGGACGTAACCGTTGCCGACGATATTGAACCACTGGATGGAATCCTTCAGCACCTGGCTGTCAGACCCGTAGATTAGCTGCAGCGCCAGACCAAAGACCACGCCAGTCGCCAGACCGACCAGCACTTTTCTGGCCAGGCTCCACTGTTTATGACGTGTTTGCCCCAGCGCAAACAGTAATACGGCGAACACGACTACGTTCGCTATTAATGGAAAGTTCATCCCCGTTCTCCTGATATTTTTATAACCTGGGCTGGTGGATAACCAGCTCTTATGACGGCAAGGTTAGCAGAAGGCGTTATCAAGGACTTATATTCAAATGGAATGGGTTATAACCAAATGGCGTTTTCCGCCGCTTTATCGCCCACTCTGGTGACTTATAAAGCGATTGAAGGTGATCTGCAGGGAATTGATCACCCCGGATGACCAGCGTATCGCGCTGTTGTCCGCCAGCGTCTGCGGCATCCAGACGGCATAGACGAACAGCGCCATACACAAGGCGCGTTCGAGCTGATTGCCCTTGCGCGGCGCAAGGATCGGCAGCCGGAAGCGCCAGCGACAGGGCCACAGCAGCGGCACACCGGCGGGGGTGAGCATATCGGCGAGAATGTGGCTGAGATAGCCCAGCACCAGGCCCTGGAGAGCGTCTGCCGGGACAATCCAGCTGTCAGGCACTTTCAGATAGAACAGCGTCAGCGCGCCAAAGACGGCCAGCAGGCTGTGGGTGAAGCCGCGGTGGCCAAAGGCCCGTGCCACGGGCTTTGAGATCCAGCTCAGTCGTTGGCCAAGAAACGACTTTGGGTGATCGATGTCCGGCAGCAGGCAGGTCAATACCGCCGAGGGCACAATATGCCACCAGTCGCCCTGCGCCAGCACCGGCGTTAACTCTGCGTTTTTGGCAAATACTGCGCAGGCGATTGAAAAGAAGAGATGGCCTTCCGCCGTCATGATAACACACCCTAAACTGTCGATTCATACAGTATAGGGTTTTTATACAGTGTACGGAAGAGGTGACGGTGTAACTCTTTGTCACAAACTCTCAGCGCGCCAGCCATCCGCCATCGACGGCCAGCGTATAGCCGTTAATATAGTCGGCCGCTGATGAGGCGAGAAACACCACCGGCCCCTGCAGGTCTTTCGGCGCTCCCCAGCGACCAGCGGGAATGCGCTCGAGGATCGCCTGGTTACGCTCTTCATCTTCGCGCAGCGCCTGGGTGTTGTTGGTGGCCATATACCCGGGCGCTATGGCGTTGACGTTGATACCCTGGCCAGCCCATTCGTTGGCCAGCAGACGGGTCAAACCCAGCACGCCGCTTTTCGAGGCGGTGTAGGAGGGGACGCGGATCCCGCCCTGAAACGACAGCATCGAGGCGATGTTAATGATTTTCCCGCCTTCCCCCTGGCGAATGAACTGCCTGGCGACCGCCTGGCTGAGAAAGAAAACCGCTTTGAGATTCAGGTCGATCACCGCGTCCCAGTCGCTTTCCGTGAAGGTCAGGGCATCATGGCGGCGTATAATTCCGGCGTTGTTGACCAGAATATCGACCCGGCCCATCGCTGCCACCGCCTGGTCGACCAGACCGCTCATATCATTCTCTTGGCTGAGATCCGCCTGAATGGCGTGAAAGCGGCGGCCCAGCGCCAGCACCTGGGCGGCCGTATCATGGGGAATTTTACGGTTGATGCCGACGATATCGCACCCGGCCTGCGCCAGGCCCAGCGTCATTCCCTGTCCCAGGCCGGTATCGCAACCGGTCACGATGGCGACCTTACCCGTCAGGTCGAAGGCGTTCAATACCATATTCACCTCTGTCAGCTGATCTACTGGCGTACGATGACGCCACCTGTGACCAGCATAGAGGGAGGAAAACAAAATTACAATTAAAATGAAACAATGTTTTGATTTTGTTGCCGACGGCGTGACAGCGATTGTTGCACCCGCCAGCGGTCTTAACCGAGCAAGTTCTCAGCAGTGAGTGCCAGCAGTGACGGAAGCTTGACGTCCGCCAGCGCAAAGCGCGGGTCGCGGCTGTTCTCCGCTTCCGGCACCACGATAGACCGCATGCGCGCGGCTTTGCTGGCGATCATGCCGTTGACCGAATCCTCCAGCGCGACGCAGCGCTGCGGGTCGACTCCCAGGGCAGCGGCGCAGTTGAGGTAGACCTGCGGGTGCGGTTTGCTCCAGGGTAAATGCTCCGCGGAGGCGAGAGCATCAAACTGGTCGCGCAGTTCAAACATATCGAGCACTTTCTCCAGCATCATCAGCGGCGAGGCCGAGGCCAGGCCCACCTTTAAGCCCTGAGCTTTACACAGGGCCACTGCCTCGCGTACGCCCGGCAGCAGCGGGCGTGAGGCTTCCACCAGCTCAATGGCGCGACGAATAATGCGCGCGGTAGCTTCCGCCCGGTCTACGCCGTGCCACGGCTGCTGCGCGTACCACAGATCCACCACCAGGTCGATTCGCAGACCGAGCAGGTCGGGCAGTTCATCGCGGCGACGGGTATCCACTCCCAGGCTCTCCATGACCTCGACCTCCGCCTGATCCCAGAGCGGCTCCGAGTCAATCAGCAACCCGTCCATATCAAATATCGCGGCCTCAATGCGGCGCTTCGCTGACATATGTCCTTCTCCTGTTGCGTAATCAGATAAACGAATCGGCAATCATGGTATATCATACCGCGCATTATTGGGCGAAATTCGCCGTGGCAGATAGACTTATACCCGACATACTCGGGGGAGCGAGGGAAGCCAGCGCCACGCAACAGGCAGCAGGCGAACCACCAACGCGTCTTTAACAAGGGGAACTCATGACGTACCAACAAGCTGGACGCATAGCGGTTATCAAACGCATTTTAGGATGGGTTATCTTTATTCCCGCCGTGCTGTCGACGCTGATTTCTGTGCTCAAATTTATGTATGAGCACAGTGAAAAGAAACCCGGCATTGATGCGGTAATGATGGATTTTGCGCACGTGATGATTGAGATGATGCGCTTTAACACGCCGTTCCTGAACTTTTTCTGGTACAACTCGCCGCTGCCGGATTTTCACCATAGCCTGAACATCGGTTTCTGGATCATCTTCATTCTGGTGTTCGTCGGCATGGCCCTGCAGGCTTCCGGCGCGCGAATGGCGCGGCAGGCGAAATTTCTCCGCGAGGGGATTGAGGATCAGCTGATCCTCGAACAGGCTAAAGGCGCAGATGGGTTAACCCGCGAGCAGCTCGCTGAACGCATTGTGGTACCGCGCCATACGATCCTGGTGCAGTATTTCCCACTGTACGTGCTGCCGGTGATCGTGATTGTCATCGGTTACTTCTTCTTTTCGCTGCTGGGCTTTCTGTAAGTCAGGTGCCCGGCAAGCCGGGCACCTTCTTATTCCGCTGGCAGAGGACGTGGTTTTCCCTGATTATCAACGGCAACGTAGATAAACAGCGCCTCCGTCGCCTTGTAGCGCTGGCCAATCGGTTCTGAAGAAACTTTTTTCACCCACACTTCGATATTGATTGTCACCGAGGTGTTGCCGCGCTTCACGCAGCGGGCGTAGCAGCACACCACGTCGCCAACGGCGACCGGACGTAAAAAGGTCATCCCATCCACCCGCACGGTCACCACGCGACCCTGGGCGATCTCTTTGGCCATAATGGCGCCGCCAATATCCATCTGCGACATCAGCCAGCCGCCAAAAATATCCCCGTTGGCATTGGTATCCGCCGGCATTGCCAGGGTGCGTAAAACCATTTCGCCCTTTGGGGCGAGATCTGTTGTTGTCATGCTCTACTCTGCTGTGGTCAAAGACGATCAGCGGGATGCTACTATGAAAATAGCGCAGTGAGAATAGGGGAATACGCCCGCTGGCGCGGGCGCGGTGGTTCAGAAGGAGAGGGTAACGCCGGCGTAATACGCGCGGCCAGGCTCATTGTAGGTCGAGGCGCCGGCATTTTCGCGATACAGTTGTTTATCAAATAGATTACTTATTCCGGCATTCAGGCGAATATCCCGGTTTAGCTGATACTGAGTACCAATACCCACGATGGAATAGGCGCCAACCTCGGTGGTGGCAAGGGTCCCGGTTTCGTTGCGGATCTCCGCATACTGACGCGGCTTCTGACGGCCATAAAGCGTCCAGTTCACATTCGCAGACAGGGCGTCGTTTACCTGCCAGTCGAGCATCGTGTTAACGGTATATTTCGGGATAACCGACAGCGGGTTGCCTGTCTCTTTACTTTCAGATTTGAGCATCCAGGTGGCATTGGTCCGCCAGCTGAGGACATCTCTCAGCACCGGGATCAGCAGATTTCCTTCCAGCCCCTCGACCACGGCTTTGCCGCCGTTCTGCCATTGCAAAATATTATTGCCGCTGGAGGTATAGCCCAGTACCTCTGTTCCGGAGACGATTTTGTTTTTGTAATCGTTGCGAAACCAGGTGACCCCGGCAGCGTAACCATTAAGGTTAAATTCGATACCGATCTCTTTGTTGATACTGATCTCCGGGTCGAGGTCAGGGTTACCCAGCAGGTAGCAGCTGCCTTCAGCGATCGTGTTTGGACAACCGTTGCCGCGGGTGGAGAGCAAATAGCCTTTACTGGATTGATAGAGGTTTGGCGCTTTAAACACGCGCGCGATACCGGCCTTCAGCGTGAACATATCGCCGAGCTCCTGGGACAGATTGAGGCTGGGGCTCCAGTTACTGCCAAACTGATTATGATAATCGAAGCGAATGCCGGGGATCAGGTTGGTGCCGGGCACGGCTTCGATATTATCTTCCAGATAGATACCGGTGAGGGTGGCGCTGTTTTTGGTACTGCGTTGCGTAGGGTCGCCCGAGGTCCCAGGGATAGTCTCGCCGTTGCTGTTAGTGGCCTGCATCGATGCCGGGTCGTCGAGCTGATCATGGTTCCATTCCATTCCCAGCGTCAGCGTCTGGTCCGCCAGCCAGAAGAAAGGCACATTGAATTCCGAGGTAGTACGCCAGGATTCCAGACGGCTGGTGGCATAATCTTCACTGTTGATCATGCCTTCGACTCGGCCGGTAGAGCCTTCCTGCAGGCGGGTATTGTTGGTTTTCTCGTAGTAAACACCGGCTTTGGACTGGCCCCAATCCCATAGACCGTTGTAGGTGAGTCCCCAGGACTGGCGATAGAGGCGATTAGTTTCGTGGCCGTACAGGGAGTCCACCAGCCCGTTCGGGCTAAGATTGCCGTTGCTGTACTGGGTATCACCAGCATAGATATTCCCCTGACGGCTATAGGCGTAGCTGAAATCGAGGATCTGTTGCGGGGTCATTTTCCATGACAGCAAGGCGTTAATATCTTTATTGCGGACCCCTTCGCGCCCCGCAGCGTAAGAGCCGTTTTGCGCATGGTTAATATCCCAGGCGTCGGGTTCTGTTTTATTGATATTGCCATACAGGCGCATCGTCAGCGCCTCGCCGGCCAGTGGGCCGCTGAGATTGAAGTTAGCGCGATTGGTCGTGCCTTCTTTGTTGTTTTCCGGCTGGTTGGTGAAGAAAGACAGCGAACCGTGCCAGGTGTTGGTCGGACGTTTGGTAATGATATTGACCACTCCGCCCGCCGCGCCGGAACCATAGCGCGCGGCTGCCGGACCGCGGAGAACTTCAATCCGTTCGACCATTTCGGCAGGTACCCAGTTGCTGTCGCCCCGGGTATCGCGTTCGCCGCGCCAGCTATAGCGAACCGCGTTACGTGACGTGACCGGTACCCCATCTATCAGGATCAGGGTGTTCTCCGGCCCCATGCCGCGGATATCAATCTGGCGGTTGTTGCCCCGACTGCCGCTGGCGCTGTTGCCGGTCAAGTTCACCCCGGGCATTTTACGGATGATGTCTGAGAGATCGTTGACCGGCGGCTGCTTAGCAATATCCTCAGCCGTGATAATCGACACCCCGGGCTGTTGCTTAAGCGCCTCTTCCGCCGTACTGCGCACAATCATCGTTTCGGTATCTTGTTCTGATTCTTCAGCAAAGGCGTTAGGGGCGAGGAGACTGGATATGACCAGCGCCAGGGTCGTGGGCACAGAATATTGCGGCGATCTCATGTAAATATCCTTTTCAAAACAATGCAAAATGAGATCGAGAATATTAATGATAACAATTATCATTACAATGTAGCGAGATGAATCTCCATAAAATCCTCACAATTACCGCAACTTTTTATGCAGTTGAGAGAAATCGTGAAGAGAGCCTACATAGTGTGGCCGGGAAGCTGTCAGCGTATGCGCTGAGGTAGTGTGGTTGCAGGGAATGTTTGCCAGTGCAGTAAGCTTATAGGGGGCGAGCGCGGCGCGCGATGGCGCGCCGGCGGAGGGGTTAGTGGTGGTCGTCCTGCGGCATATGACGGTAGATGTAGATCCCGCTCAGCAAGGTAAAGACCAGCGTGAGGGCGGTTAAACCAAAGACCTTAAAGTTAACCCAGATATTCTGCGGCAGCCAGAAGGCGATATAGATATTGGCCAGCCCGCAGAGAATAAAGAACACCGCCCAGGCCAGGTTAAGTCGCGACCAGACCTGCTGCGGCAGGCTCAGCTCTTTACCCAGCATGCGCTGGATCAGCGGCTTTTTCATCACCCACTGGCTGAACAGCAGCGCGCCGGCGAACAGGGCATAGATCACCGTCACCTTCCATTTAATAAACTCATCATTATGGAAGAAGATGGTTAACCCGCCGAAGACGGCCACCAGCACGAAGGTGATCAGCGCCATTTTTTCCACTTTCCGGTAGCGCACCCAGCTGTAGATCAGCACGACGGCGGTCGCCACAATCAGCGCCGTGGTGGCGGCGTAGATATCGTAAAGCTTATAAAAGGCAAAGAAGACCACCAGCGGTAAAAAATCCAGAAACTGCTTCATACATCGATCCCGTCTTTCAGGACGGACCGGGGAAGGCCCCGGTCCTGGTTAAAATTAGCTGCGGATAAGCATATACACGCGGAATAAATAGATCAGCAACAGGGCGGAAATCAGGTTGCTGATGGTATTAATCACCACCGCGCCGACGTTTGGCGTCAGGGCGGCAAAGCTGGAAGCAAACAGTAACAGCAGGGTTTTCGCCACCAGCCAACCGATAATAGCCGGCGCCACCAGCCGCAGATTGGCCCACGCCAGGCGCATGCTGCTGCGCATGGCGCCGAGGATGCCCATTTTGTCCTGTACCAGCATGATCGGCGCAAAGGCCAGCACGATGGCCAGCAGCACGCCGGGCACCAGCACCAGCATCATCCCCATCTGCACCAGGAAGGTGGTGAACAGGATCAGCAGCAGCAGCTTGGGCAGCACCGGCGCCGAGGCGCCGATGGCGCGCAGGGCGCTAACGCGATGACCGGCGGAGACCAGCTGGATCAGCAGCAGGACGCCGCCGACGAGGATCGCATTACCTACCAGACCCGAGAAGGTTGATGCCGCCGAGGCGCGCAGCAGAACCTGCTGCTGCTCCGGCGTCATGTTCTGCACCAGCTCGAACAGCCCGGCGCTACCGGCGAGGTTATCGCCTTCGCTGAGTATCGACAGCTGCTCGTCGCTGGGTGAAAAGGCATGGCCAAGTACTACCGTAATAAACGCGCACAACAGCGCAATCAGTAAAATAGTAATGAGCTGATTACGAAAAAAATTCCCGGTGTCACGGTAGACGGACTTCGCCGTGATAGACATGCATTCTCCTTGAGTGTCGCAGGTGTTAACTAGCCGGCGATTGTACCGCAAATCGTTCCGTCGTAGCACTCTCTGCGCCGGTCAGGGCAGGTATATCTTTGTAAAGAGGCCGCAATGGTGGCAGGCCGTAGCGCGCCCGCGCCCGGTTGCAGGCATCGTTTTCCTCGCCATTTTCCCCGGACATGGCGAATTCGCGACACGGCGAAGGCCGGTTTTCATAAATAGTGCAGTGAACGGCGTCGCCGATATCGCCAGACAGGGCCGCGCAGCGGCTCTGGCGCTGATTGGTGCCGCTCATGCAGCGCAGGAAAGGGGTCAGCGGTTCGGTCAGCGCGGAGGGCACCAGGCCGCCCGCATCGTCGGCTTCCGCCCAGTAGAAAGAGACTCGAAAATACGCACAACAGGCACCGCACGTCATGCACGGGTTGATTTCACTCATAATTACACCTGAAAAAAACGCATCAACACAGATTGTCGGCAGTTAACTTATCCAGCCGCCTCAGCGACGGCAAGAGGGGCAGAAATAAATTTTTGCGCGAAAAGTGAAAATTGATGTGCGAACAATTCAAGGCATTGCGATCGGTAGCGAAAATTAATCTGGATCAATAAATGTTAAATCTGAGGACTTAGTGTGATCTAAAACAGATCAAACGTAACTCGTTATAGGTATATTTGGCCGCGCTGAAAAACCATAATGAGGAAGTGGATATGAAGAAGTTAGCAGCGGCGGCATTGATTCTTGGCACGCTTTCTACCGGCAGCGTCTGGGCGCATGAGGCGGGGGAGTTTTTCATTCGTGCCGGGACCGCCACCGTCCGACCGACGGAGGGCTCTGACAATGTGTTAGGCAGCCTTGGCAGTTTCAACGTCAGTAACAATACCCAGCTGGGTTTAACCTTTACCTATATGGCGACCGATAACATTGGCGTGGAGTTGCTTGCCGCGACGCCGTTCCGCCATAAGGTCGGCACCGGGCCAACCGGGACTATCGCCACCGTCCATCAGCTGCCGCCCACCCTGATGGCGCAGTGGTACTTTGGCGATGCGCAAAGCAAGGTGCGCCCGTACGTGGGGGCCGGTATCAACTACACCACCTTCTTTAATGAAGACTTTAACGACACCGGCAAGGCGGCCGGGCTTTCCGATCTGAGCCTGAAGGACTCCTGGGGCGCGGCGGGGCAGGTCGGCCTCGATTATCTGATTAACCGCGACTGGCTGCTGAATATGTCGGTGTGGTACATGGATATCGATACCGATGTGAAATTCAAAGCCGGCGGTGTGGACCAGAAAGTCAGCACCCGTCTGGATCCGTGGGTGTTTATGTTCTCCGCAGGCTATCGGTTCTAAATTCTTCTGTAAACTGGCCAACGGACGGCCAGTTCATTGTCTCGTCACACCTGTCTGCCGCAAGCCTCTGTCATCAACAGCGGATCACACTTCCGTCCACTGGCGCAGCAGGTTGTGATACATGTTGAGCAGGGAGAGGACCTCTTCTCCGTCGCCAAAGCGGGCCTTCAGAGACTGGATGGTGCGGTCCAGGTCGTAAAGCATCGCACGCTGCTTATCGTCGCGGACCATCGACTGGATCCACAGGAAAGAGGCCTGGCGGACGCCGCGGGTGACCGGGGTGACGCAGTGCAGGCTGCTGGCGGGATAGAGCACCAGATGCCCGGCCGGGAGCTTCACCCGATGTTGGCCATAGGTGTCTTCAATCACCAGTTCACCACCCTCGTAGCTCTCCGGATCGCAAAGGAACAGCGTCGCTGACAGATCAGTGCGCATCCAGCCAGCCTCGCCGTTCTGGCGAACGGCGCCATCGACGTGAAAACCATAGGTCTCCCCTGGCCCATAGCGGTTAAACAACGGCGCGGAAATCGTCCGCGGCAGCGCGGCGGAAAAAAACTGCGGATGGCCGCGCAGCATATCGAGCACAGCGGCCTGCAGGCGGGCATACAGCGGCGTTCGGGTATCGATCTGCTGGTTCTGTTTGACGGCCGCCCCCTGGCTACCCACCGTAACCCGCCCGTCGACCCACTCGGCCTGCGCCAGCTGCCGGGTAAATTCCGCCACCTGGTCTGTCGATAGCACGTCAGGAATGTGATACATCATCGCGGTGTTCTCTCTAAAAAGTGGGGCGCAACGGCCCCACGCGCAGACTCAGAAATGGACGTTCGCCGTCAGCATAAAGGTCCGGGGTTCGCCCGGATGATAGCGATAGCCGCTCTTGTTGATGGAGGCCACGTAATCGGTATCAAACAGGTTATACATATTGAGCTGCAGATCGAGGTTGCTGTTGACCCGATAGCCCAGTTTGGCGTCGGCAACCCAGTAGCCCTCGGTGTGATCCGGGGTACCGACTGCACCATCGCTGCCCCGGCGCAGGCTTCCGACATAGCGCACACCGCCGCCGACGGACAGATCGCTGGTGGCCTGATACTGCGTCCACAGCGTAAAGGCATGTTTCGGGGTGTAGGCCAGGGCGGAAGATCCATCCTGTGCAACGTTCTGTCCCTCCGTCACTGTCGCATGCTGCTGAGTGTAGCCGGCGATAATCGTCCAGTCCGGGGTCAGGTTTCCGGTCGCGGAGAGTTCATACCCCTCCACGCGCTTTTTGCCGTACTGCGACCAGGTTCCGTCATCGTTGGCGGCCACTTCGTTTTCAATATCGGTGCGGAATAATGCCGCGCTGAGCAGCAGACGGTTGTCGAAGATTTGCCACTTGGTGCCCAGCTCGCTGGATTTTGCCTTCTGCGGCTTAAAGTCGGTTCGGTTAGCGCTGTTGCCGCTGCCGCTGGCGGCCAGGGCGAAGCTGCTGCCTCCCGGCGGCTGCTGTGAGATGGCGTAGTTGACGTAGACATTGCCCTGCTTGGTTAAGCGGTACAGCGCCCCGGCTTTCCAGTTAACCAGATTGCCGGATTTAGCGGTATCGACAGTGGTGACCGGGCTGCCGGTCGACTGTCCGGGCGGGCAGGCGATAGCCCCGCGTCCGCTGCCGCCGCAGGCGGTGGCGCTGTCATATTTGGTATGGTAATTGTCGAGACGCAGCCCGCCGTTGATCTCAATCCGCTCGGTCAGCGTCAGCGTATCGAAGGCATAAATCCCGAAGGTATCGGTCTGGCCGTTGGCGTTCGCCCCGTTTCTGTCCAGCCCGCCAATCGACAGGTTGCTCACCGGATGGTAGAGATTCACCGCCGGCGCGGTCCTGGCGTTAACGCCATAGTTGGTCTGGTTTTCCCGGGTAAACTCCACGCCGGCGCTGACGTCATGGCCTATCGAGCCAGTATTGAAAGTCGAGGTGATATTGGTCTGGTTGGTCAGAATGCGGTTGCTGACATCTTTGGTATTAACCAGACGCGACCAGCTCCAGGTGTTGACGTCATTGATATCGGGGGCGGTGATATTGTTCGCGCCGCCCATCACCGCGGTCAAAAGATACTCCTGTTTCACTCGCGACCAGCGGGTGGTATTGCGCACGGTGGTATTCTCCGTCAGATCGTGTTCGAAGCGCAGGGTACCGCTGTCGGTAGTAGATTTATCGTAATCGGAGTCGGTGCCATAGAAATTGCTGGTATCGACCTTCCCGGCGGAGTTGAGTGCGGCATACTTCGGCGAAGGCGCCGAATAGCCCGGCAGGCCGACGGTAGGGATCCCGCCATCCGGGGTGTTGTTCTGCCGGACGTGCAGATAGTTCAGATACAGACGAGTTGGGGTATCAAGGCCGAAGGCTAGCGACGGTGCGATGCCATAGCGTTCGTTTTCAATGCGGTCCCGACCAGCGTCATGGGTTTTTTCCCCCATCAGGTTCAGACGGAACGCAGCGTTGTCGCTAAACGCCTGGTTCAGGTCGAGAGTGCCCCGGCGCGACCAGGCGCTGCCGATGCTGGCCGAGCCGTCGATCCCGGAGTCAAGGCGCGGCTGCTTGCTGATCATATTGATCGAGCCGGAGGGCGCGCTGCGGCCATAGTCCGTGCCGGCGGGCCCTTTGATGACTTCCACCTGCTGGGTATTGAAGGTATCGCGCGTCACGCTGCCGATGTCGCGAATGCCGTCCACATAGATGCTGTTAGAGGTATCCACGCCGCGTATAAAGATGGCATCCCCGGTGGTTGAGCTGCCATTCTCCCCGGCATAAAACGCCCCCACGCCGGGAACGTTTTTGAGGGCGTCAGTCAGGTTGGTGACGCCCTGATCTTTAATCACCTGTTCCGGGATCACGGTGATGGTGCGGGTGGTATCGACCAGCGGTTTATTGAACTTGGGATCGGCGGAAGCGCCGGGGGAGTAGAGTGAAGGCGGAGCGGCTTCCACTACCAGCGTCTCTTCACTATTTTTGACCGAATTTTCCGCTGCGATGCCTGCTGCCGGCGAGGCTCCCAGACACAGACCTGTAAACAATGCCAATGAGTTGAAACTGCCGAAAGGCAGAGAAGCGTTTTTTTCCATGATAAATGCAGGCTTATTTTTTGTTATGAGCACATATCACACCGCGCAAAAGCGACGTTATTCGTCGTCTGGCTTGCGCTGACCCGGTGTGATTCTATAAATGATAAAAAGAATAGTTATCATTTGCCTTAATATTTACATAGAAAAGTTGACCTTAAAACAACTTTCTTCACTTCGATTTACATAATTCACATTTTTTGAACGATAAAGCGGGAATATAGGGAATGTGCTGCAGAATAAGGTCGGTAGCAAGCCGCGCCGGGCGGGGTTAACTTCCGGGCGGCCATATGATGGTTGTTCCGGCACGGATTACCAGGGCACGGTACGGCCCTGGTAATCGAGATACTCCAGTCCCGGACGTTGCCGTTTGTCGAGCAGGACGTTCACCAGGCGTGGGATCGTCTCTTCGATGGTCAGCGGGGCATCTGCCCCGCCGAGCTCGGTGCGGATCCATCCCGGGGTCATCACCACCAGCGGATGGGAGGCCGAGGAGGGGCGAGCGGCGAAGCTGCGCATGAACATATTCAGCGCAGCTTTACTCCCGCGATAGAGTTCCCGCTGGCCGGTAAGGTTATTGGTCAGACTCCCCTGGCCGGAGGACATGACGCCGAGCAGCCCCTGCGGTTTAACGGCCTGCTGCAGGCGCTCGATAACCCGCATCGGCGCCAGGGCATTGGTGAGCATCACCTGGTAAAACTCCTCGGTGGAGACGTCGCCAATGGTCTGCGACGGGTCACGATTGGTGGTGCCAGCATTGACGAACAGTATGTCGAGGCTCGCGGCGGGAAGCGTCGCCTGCAGCGCGGTAAGCTGGGCTTCATCGCGGATGTCGAGCGTCGCCAGGCGTAGCCGCAGGGGATGCGTCTTGGCCAGGTCGTGGAGCGGCGTGTGGGATGATAAATCGCGCACGGTGCCGATGACCTCCCAGCCGTGCTGGAGGAACGTCGCCGCCATAGCATGGCCAAGGCCGCGCGAGGCGCCGACGATGAGGATAGTGTTGTGCTGATCGGATTTCATGATGTCTCTCGCTGCAGAAAGGAGGTCTTCACTATAATCAGGCCCGAGATCGGGCGGAAGACGCCGCCAGTGCACTCATATCTTGCAGCAAACGCCCTGTCTGGCGACTGGAGCGATAATGAACGATCCCGATTTTAATTTGCTGGCGGCTCTCGATCCGCTGCCGGTCAGTACCGAGGTGATTACGGTTTCGCAGGCGTGGCATCCGCGTCTGGAGCAGGCCCCGACCACCGCTGGCTGCGGCAGCGGGTGCGTGAGGTGTGTCGCGAGTAAAAAAAAGCCCGCACAAGTGCGGGCAAAAATACTGGAAGCAATGTGAGCAATGTCGTACTGAATACCCGAGTGATTTACTCAACTATTCAGTGATGAGAAAGATAATATTTCTCATTTAAGATATCAACCCCATCTTTTGTGCGGAAGCGATTTTTTATCCGAGGGTGAAAACCGTGCGCTTCTGGCTGTCGTCCTGCGGCCAGGCCGCCGCGATCTCCTGCAGTGGCCGCGGGGTGGTGGCGATGGTCAATTTCCCCGGCACCGCCGCCTGCAGCATTTCACCGGTCGCCGCCAGCAGTTGCGATACCGACAGGCTACCGATACCGCTGCCCATCAGCAGGAGCGGGGCGGAACGCAGCACTGCGCCATTTAACGCGATATCGGCGCCAGCCAGGGAACCCACCTGCACATAGCGCACCGGACTGCCGGCAGGGGTATATTTCGCCAGTGCTGGCAATAATAATTCCGCGCTGTGTCCCCACAGGTAATCGATGACCACATCGATCTGCGCGGCGCTGACCGCTGAAAATTGCCCGCTCAAGGTTTTATCATCAGCGGTTAACTGAATACACTCATCGGCGTCCAGCGCCGCGAGCGACTGCGCATTGCGCCCGGTTGCAATGATTTTTTTCGCCCCCAGATAGCGGGCAATCTGTACCGCCAACTGACCGGCGCTGCCGGTGGCGCCATTAATCAGCACCGTTTCGCCGGCCTGAAGCTGGGCGCGTGTCACCAGCGATGCCCACGCGGACATACCGGGGTTGGCCATCGCCGCCGCCTGGATATCATCGAGCGCATCCGGCAGCGGCAGACAATTCTGCAGGGCGACCGGCGCCCGCTGCGCCATACTGCCGAAGGGGGCGGTGGGGAAGGCGAAGTAGACGCGCTGGCCCTGAGGTGTGGTGCCGACGCCATCGATACCGGGCACAAAGGGCAGATTGCCGTCGAAGCTGTAATGGCGTCCGGATGCCCGGGCCTTAACCACATGGCTTATCGCGGCGGCGCGGACGTCAATGAGCGTCTGGCCGGGCGCGGGCTGCGGGTCGATAAAATCGGCCCAAACCGGGCCTTCTGCGAGATCAAAAACCACGGCTGCTTTCATAAATTATCTCCTGTCGGGAATTATGTGTAAAATACACATATTGTTTTGCAGCACTATACGCGGAAAATTAATATATGCAAGATGCACATAATGACTACGACATTACCGACTTTCACGGCGCGCTGCTGGATATCATCAGCGTAATGAACCAGCCGCTGCGCGATGAGCAGATCCTGCAGGCAGCCGGCATCCAGCTGGAACAGATGCTGTTTCCGCTGCTTGTGGCGGTAGGGCGCCATGGCCCGGTGGGGGGGGTTGAGCTGGCGGATCATTTAGGGCGCGATTACACCACCGTCAGCCGCCAGGTGAAAAAACTGGAAGCCCAGGGACTCGCCTGTAAGCAACCGAACCGTCATGATCGACGGATCAGCGAAGTGACGCTTAGCGCCAGCGGACAACAGATGATCGACAGTATTGCGGTAGCGCGGCGGCGGTTAATGAATCAGGTGCTGGCGCAGTGGCCGGAAGAGGAGGTGCAGGCGCTGTTTCGCTTAACGCGCAAATACGCCGATAGTTTGCAGAAATCATCGCCGCCTGGCGCGATGCCAGGCGGCTGATGGTCAGGCGGTTTTGGTCGCTGCCTTCAGGCTCTGGACGAAGGCTTTCAGCTCGTCGAGCATGGTCTGCGGCTCATCGAGGTGGCGTTCGATGATTTTGACGATGGCGGAACCGGAGATAGCCCCGGCGGCTCCGGCGTCAATAGCGGCGCTCACCTGCTCCGGCGCGGAGATACCAAAGCCCTGCAGCGGCGGCGCGGCGTGATATTCCGCCAGCTTCTCCACCAGGTGGTGCAGCGGAAGCGCGGCGCGATTTTCCGCACCCGTCACTCCGGCGCGCGACAGCAGATAGGTGTAGCCGCGGCCATAAGAGGCAATCTGGCGCAGTAAATCGTCATCCGCATTGGGCGGGCAGATGAAAATCGGCGCGATGTTATGGCGCATCGCCGCCTGGCGGAACGGGGCGGACTCTTCCACCGGCACGTCGGCCACCAGCACCGAGTCGACGCCGACGCGGGCGCACTGGGCATAGAACGCATCGATGCCCGGGCTGAAGACGAGGTTGGCATACATCAGCAGGCCGATTGGGATGGTCGGATGCTTCTGGCGGATCGCCGCCAGCATCTCAAAGCACTGCGCTGGGGTCACTCCCGCGGCGAAGGCGCGCAGGGCCGCGCCCTGGATGGTCGGGCCGTCCGCCAGCGGGTCGGAGAAAGGGATCCCCAGTTCAAGGGCATCGGCGCCGCCTTCGATCAGCGCATCGATAATTTTCAGCGACTGCTCCGGTCCCGGATCGCCAAGGGTGACAAAGGGGACGAAGGCGCCTTCCTGGCGATTTTTCAGTTGGGCAAACAGCGTCTCATAGCGTTCCATCAGATTTCCCCTCGCGCTTTCAGGATGTCATGTACGGTGAAAATGTCTTTGTCGCCGCGGCCGGAGAGATTAACCACCAGCAGCTGCTCTTTTTCCGGGTTCTCGCGCATCATCTTCAGCGCGTGGGCCAGAGCGTGAGAGGACTCCAGCGCCGGGATAATCCCTTCGTGGCGGGAAAGCGCTTTAAACGCGTCCAGCGCTTCGTCGTCGGTGATCGACACATAGTCAGCGCGACCGGTGCTGTTCAGAAACGCGTGCTGCGGCCCAACGGACGGGAAGTCCAGCCCGGCGGAAATGGAGTAAGACTCTTCGATCTGGCCGTCGGCGGTCTGCATCATCGGCGACTTCATACCGAAGTAGATCCCAACGCGGCCATGCTTCAGCGGCGCGCCGTGCTCGCCGCTCTCGATACCGTGTCCGGCGGGCTCCACGCCGATCAGGCCGACGTTGGTTTCCTCGATAAAATCAGCGAACATGCCGATGGCGTTTGATCCGCCGCCGACGCAGGCGATCACCGCGTCCGGCAGGCGGCCCTCTTTTTCAAGGATCTGCGCTTTGGTCTCTTCGCCAATCATGCGCTGGAATTCACGCACAATCGTCGGGAACGGGTGCGGACCAGCGGCGGTGCCCAGCATATAGTGCGCCTTTTCGTAGCTGCCGGACCAGTCGCGCAGCGCCTCGTTACAGGCATCTTTCAGCGTGGCGGAGCCGCTGTGCACCGGGATCACCTCGGCGCCCATCAGGCGCATACGGAACACGTTCGGCGACTGGCGCTCGACGTCCTTGGCGCCCATGTAGATACGGCATTTCAGGCCGAGCAGGGCGCTGGCCAGCGCTGAGGCGACGCCGTGCTGGCCGGCGCCGGTCTCGGCGATAATTTCGGTTTTGCCCATCCGTTTGGCCAGCAGAGCCTGGCCCAGCACCTGGTTGGTTTTGTGCGCGCCGCCGTGCAGCAGATCTTCGCGTTTCAGGTACAGGGTGGTGCGGGTGCCTTCGGTCAGATTCCGGCATTTGGTCAGGGCCGTCGGACGACCGGCGTAGTTTTTCAGCAGGTCGGTGAATTCCGCCTGAAAGGCCGGGTCCTTCTGCGCGCTGACAAAGGCTTCTTCCAGCTGGCGCAGGGCGGGCATCAGGATCTGCGGCACATACATGCCGCCGAATTCGCCGAAGTAGGGGTTCAGTAAAGTGCTCATTATTGCTCCTTAATATGCGCGCAGCGTCTGGAATACGGAGGCCAGCTTGCTGGCGTCTTTAATCCCGGGTTGCGACTCTACGCCTGAATTGAAATCGAGTCCGGCACAGCCGCTTTTGGCCGCTTCCACACAGTTATCGGCGCCGAGGCCGCCCGCCAGCATGACGTTGCGCAGATCCTGGCCCTGCAGCAGGCTCCAGTCAAAGCGCTGGCCGCTGCCGCCCTGGCCGTTGTCGAGCAGGTACTTGTCGACATGGCGGAGCGTACGGGCCGGGAAGGTTTCGCCGACGCTCAGCGCTTTCCAGATGCGGACGTTGTCCGCGAGGGCGTCGCGCAGCGCGTCGATATAGGCCTGGTCTTCATCACCGTGCAGCTGCACGGCGGCCAGCCCCAGAGCCTGCGCGCGGGCGACCACCTCCTCCAGCGGCGCATTGCGGAAGACGCCGACGTACTGCAGCGGCGCAGCGGCGATCACCGCTTTGGCCTGGGCGTCATTCACCGCTCGCGGCGAGGTCGGGACGAAGATCAGCCCACCGTAAATGGCGCCGGACTCCCAGGCCACCTGGGCATCCTGCGGGCGCGTCAGGCCGCACACTTTGTTCTCGCCGAGCAGCACGCGTTTAACCGCCGTTTCCAGATCCGCCTGCTCCATCAGGGCGGAGCCGATCAGGAAGCCGTTGGCGAAGTGGCTCAGCTCGCGCACTTCGGCATAGGTATGGATGCCGGATTCGCTGATCACCGTGACATCCGGGCCGAGACGCGCCGCCAGCTGACGGGTGCGGTTAAGGTCAATCGACATATCGCGCAGGTCGCGGTTGTTAATGCCCACCACCTTCGCCTTCAGGGCGATGGCGCGCTCCAGTTCCTCTTCATTGCTGACTTCGGTGAGCACGCCCATATTCAGGCTGTGAGCCACCGCCGAGAGCTGACGATACTGTTCATCGTCGAGCACCGAGAGCATCAGCAGGCAGGCGTCGGCCTGATAGTAGCGCGCCAGGTAGATCTGGTAAGGGTCGATGGTGAAGTCCTTACACAGGATCGGCTGCGGCGCGACCTGGCTGACGATCGGCAGGAAATCGAAGCTGCCCTGGAAATATTTCTCATCACACAGCACCGAGATCGCCGAGGCGTAGTGCTTGTAGATGCTGGCGATCGCTGCCGGATCGAAATCCTCGCGAATCAACCCCTTCGACGGTGAGGCCTTCTTGCACTCGAGAATAAACGCGGTGCGGGTGCCGGCCAGTGCGTCATAGAAATTGCGCTGCGTCGGAACGATCTCATTTTGAAAACTGGCTAACGGTTGTTGTTGTTTGCGGGCTTCCACCCAAATCGCTTTGTCGGCAACGATTTTTGCTAAAACGGTTTGCATTATTTACCCTCTTGCCGCTAAGGCGGTCACTCTGTCATAGGCCGCGCCGCTGTGCAGCACATCCAGTACCTGCTGAGCGTTAGCTTTCAGATCTTCATGCCCGTGTAAACGCATCAACATGGCGACGTTGGCGGCGACGGCGGCTTCGTGAGCGGCTTCACCTTTACCTTGTAGCAAGCGCGTCAGAATGTCACGGTTTTCTTCCGGGGTGCCGCCCGCCAGCTGCGCCTGATGGTAAGGCGTCAGGCCGAAGTCGTCGGCGGTCAGCTGATAGCTTTTAATTTCCCCGTTATGCAGTTCGGCCACCACCGTAGGCGCATGCAGTGAAACTTCATCCATCCCACCGCTGTGCACCACCGCCGCGCGCTGATAACCCAGCACGCGCAGGGTCTCGGCGATCGGCAGCACCAGTTCCGGGCTGTAGACGCCAATCAGCGCCAGCGGCGGATGCGCCGGGTTGATCAGCGGGCCCAGCACGTTGAACAGGGTGCGGGTCTTCAGCTGCTGACGGACCGGCATCGCGTGGCGGAAACCGGTGTGGTACTTCGGCGCGAACAGGAAGCAGACGCCCAGCTCATCAAGCGCGGCGCGGGATTTATCGGCGTTCATATCGAGATTAATGCCGAAGGCCGCCAGCAGGTCAGAAGAGCCTGATTTGCTGGAGACGCTGCGGTTGCCGTGTTTCGCCACTTTCAACCCGCAGGCCGCAGCGACAAAGGCGCTGGCGGTGGAGATATTGATGCTGTTGCTGCCGTCGCCACCGGTGCCAACGATGTCGGCAAACAGGTAGTCCGGGCGCGGGAACGGCGCGGCGTTTTCCAGCAGCGCGGTAGCGGCGCCGGCAATTTCCTGCGGCTGCTCGCCGCGCACTTTCATGCTGACCAGCGCGGCGGCCAGTTGCTCAGGCTTCACTTCGCCGCGCACGACGGCGGAGAACAGCTGGTGGCTCTCCTGCTGGCTCAGGGTTTCCGCCTGGTACAGCTTCTCGAGGATCGGCTGGAGGGTGTTGGTATGCTCCAGCTTCTGCAGCGCCCAGGCCAGGGTCTGCTCCAGCAGTCGCGCGCCCTGGGTGGTGAGGATCGATTCCGGGTGGAACTGGAAGCCGCACACCCGATCCGCATCGTGACGCACCGCCATCACCATACCGTTGAAATTGGCGTTAATCGTCAGCCCGGCGGGAATATTGCTGCCGACCAGCGAGTGGTAGCGCGCCACCGGCAGCGGGTTAGCCAGACCGGCAAACATCGCCTGGCCGTCGTGCTCAATGCTGGAGGCTTTGCCATGAAGGATCTCCCCCGCCTGGCCGACATAGCCGCCGTAGGCTTCGACAATGGCCTGGTGGCCGAGGCAGATGCCGATGATCGGCAGCTTGCCGCGCATACGGGTCAGCAGCTCCGGCATGCAGCCGGCTTCGCTTGGCGTACCCGGGCCCGGGGAGAGCATCAGCACCGGGTTGTCCATGGTGGCCAGACGCTCAATCAGCGCCTGCGCCGGAACGGAGTTGCGATAAATCACTACGTTATGGCCGTTGGCGCGCAGCTGGTCTGCCAGGTTATAGGTAAAGGAATCGATATTATCGAGCAGCAGAATGTCAGCCATCAGAAAATCTCCTTCGCGTGATGGGCCTGGGCAATGGCGCGCAGCACCGCGCGGGCTTTATTTCGGGTCTCATCCGCTTCCGACTGGGGAACCGAGTCGAGCACAATGCCGGCTCCGGCCTGGACGGTAGCGATACCTTCCTGCACGTAGGCGGAACGGATGACGATGCAGGTGTCGAGGTCGCCGTGGGCGGTGAAATAGCCCACCGCGCCGCCGTAGCTGCCGCGGCGTTTACCTTCGGCGGCGGCAATCAGCTGCATGGCGCGGACCTTCGGCGCGCCGCTGAGGGTGCCCATATTCATGCAGGCGCGATAGGCGTGGAGGACGTCGAGATCCTGACGCAATTCGCCTACTACACGGGAGACCAGATGCATCACGAAGGAGTAGCGGTCAACCTTGGTTAAATCAGCGACATAGCGGCTGCCCGGGGTGCAGATGCGCGCCAGGTCATTACGCGCCAGGTCCACCAGCATCAGGTGTTCGGAAAGCTCTTTATGATCGGTGCGCATTTCCAGCTCGATGCGGCTGTCGAGGTCGCGATCCAGCGAGCCGTCGGCGCGGCGGCCGCGTGGCCGGGTGCCGGCGATGGGGTAGATCTCAATCTGACGGCTGACGGCATCATACTTCAGCGAGCTTTCCGGCGAGGCGCCGAACAGGGTGAAATCATTGTCCTGCATAAAGAACATGTACGGGCTGGGGTTGCTCTTCTTCAGCACATCATAAGCGGCCAGCGGCGATGGGCAGGGCAGCGAGAAGCGGCGGGAAGGAACCACCTGGAAGATTTCCCCGGCGCGGATCGCGCGCTGCATTTTGCGCACCACCGCGCCGTACTCTTCATCGCTCTGGTCAACGTCGCAGCGCATTTCGGCCACGGTGGTAACCGGTAGCGGCGCCGGCGGCTCGTTCAGCTGCTGACGCAGCTGGCTCAGGCGCTGCTCCAGGCGCTGTTTTTCACTCTCCAGCGGGGTGAACAGGCTGGCCTGAATGCGGGTATGCTTGGTCTGATGGTCGATGACCAGCAGGGTTTCCGCCAGATAGAAGCAGTAGTCCGGGCAGGCGGTGTCGCTTTGCAACTGGGGAAGATCTTCAAAACCGGCCACCAGGTCATAGGCGAACAGGCCGCCGAAGAACATCGCTTCGCGCTCGTTGTCCGGAACGCTCACCAGCTCCTGCAGGAGACGGAAGGCGTCAAACACCGACAGTGAGCAGAGACGGGCGTCTTCATCGAGCAGGGCGCTGACGGCCGGGAAGGTCAGGATGCGGCCGTTGGGCTGGCACTGATTGTTGATCCCGGAGGGCAGCGCGCCGTCCAGTAGTTCCAGCAGCGCCGCGCCGTTGGCGGAGAGGGCCTGAATAGTGACAGTGTCACCAAGGGCCGTAATGCGCAGCGCGCTATCGACCAGCAGCAGGCTTTTTAAGTCATCTTTGCTGTCGATGTCAGCGGATTCCAGCAGCAGCGTCGCCGGACGGGCGCCGCACAGTTGGTGGAATAACGCCGTCGGGTTCTCCCGGTAGATGGCGTCGCTGGTGAGAAGCTCGAGTGCCGGTTTGGATGTTTGCATTATTGTTCTCGCCTGTTCGTATTATTTTTGTCCAATAAAAAGCCCGCTCATTGGCGGGCCGGGTATCTGTATGCTGAATGCAAAACGCGATCACGCCGCCCGTCGTCAGGAGGTGCGCCACCAGCTGTGCAGAGTGATAAAGTGCATTTTCATCGTGATACCCCTTCATGTGAACTTGCGTACTAGTTAACTAGTTCAATGGAATAAAGTCAACCCTTGTTTGCAGATTTTCTCTGCCTGTCGGTATGATAATGCGCTTATTTACGTTGATGTCCAGCAGGAGTCCTTTTGAGCGACAGCCAATACGCAGTGATTTACGATCTGCACAGCCATACCACCGCCTCTGACGGGCGGCTGACTCCGCAGGAACTGGTCCATCGCGCCCATGAGATGCGCGTCGGCACCCTGGCGATCACCGACCATGACAGCGTGGCGGCGATCCCGGCGGCCCGGGAGGAGATCGCCCGCGCCGGATTACCCTTGACCCTGGTGAACGGCGTCGAGATTTCCACCCTTTGGGAGAATCACGAGATTCATATTGTGGGTCTGAATATTGATATTGCGCACCCAACGATGACCGCCCTGCTGGAGGAGCAGAAAGCGCGGCGCCAGCAGCGCGGTCAGATGATTGCCGAGCGCCTGGAGAAGGCGCGGATCCCCGGCGCCTGGGAAGGGGCGCTGCGACTGGCGGACGGTGGCGCCGTCACCCGCGGCCATTTTGCCCGTTTTCTGGTGGAGGCCGGCCATGCGAAAAACATGGCGGAAGTCTTCAAAAAATACCTTGCCCGCGGGAAAACCGGTTACGTGCCGCCGCAGTGGTGTACAATAAAACAAGCGATTGATGTGATTCATCATTCTGGCGGCAAGGCGGTGATTGCCCATCCCGGGCGCTACGATCTCTCCGCCAAGTGGTTGAAGCGGCTGTTGGCCCACTTTAGCGAGCAGGGCGGTGATGCCATGGAAGTGGCCCAGTGTCAGCAGGCGCCCCATGAACGCGCCCAGCTGGCCACCCTGGCCGTGCAGTTTGGTCTTCTGGCGTCGCAGGGATCCGATTTTCATCAGCCCTGCGCGTGGATCGAACTTGGCCGTAAGCTCTGGCTTCCTGCCGGCGTGGAAGGCGTCTGGCACAGTTGGGAAGCGGCCGCCGAATAAAAATTGAGAGGGAAGTATGAGCCAGTTTTTTTATATCCATCCGGATAACCCGCAGGCGCGGTTGATTAACCAGGCGGTGGAGATTGTGCGTAAGGGCGGGGTGATCGTTTATCCTACCGACTCCGGCTACGCGCTGGGCTGCAAAATTGAAGACAAGGGGGCGATGGAGCGGATCTGCCGCATCCGTCAGCTGCCGGACGGCCACAACTTTACCCTGATGTGCCGCGATCTGTCCGAGCTGTCAACCTACGCTTTTGTGGATAATGTGGCGTTTCGCCTGATGAAAAACAACACGCCGGGCAACTATACCTTTATCCTTAAGGGGACCAAAGAGGTGCCGCGTCGGCTGTTGCAAGAGAAGCGTAAAACCATCGGCATGCGCGTCCCGTCTAACCCCATCGCTCAGGCGTTGCTCGAGACCTTAGGCGAGCCGATGCTCTCTACGTCGCTGATGCTGCCCGGCAGCGACTTTACTGAATCCGACCCGGAAGAGATCAAAGATCGTCTGGAGAAAGTGGTGGACCTCATCATTCACGGCGGTTTCCTTGGGCAGCAGCCGACCACGGTTATCGATCTCACTGAAGACACCCCGGTGGTGCTGCGCGAAGGCGTCGGCGACGTGAGGCCGTTTCTCTAAGGCTATCTGCCGGGCGGTGCATCATGCGCCGTCCGGTACCCCGCGTTTTCGCCCCGACGGCACGATAATCATCCATAGCGCTACACAAACCAGCAGCGCGCCGAGAATCAATCCTTCCTCCACTGTCTCTCCGAGGCAGAGATAGCCCCACAGCGCCGCAAAAGGTGGGATCAAAAAGGTCACCGACAGCGAACGCAGCGGCCCTATATCTGCAATCAAGCGGAAGTAGAGAATATACCCTGCCGCCGTGCAGACCACGCCCAGCATGACTATCGCTATCCACGGCAGACTCTGCCGCCAGTCTACGGCAGGCCCATGCCAGCAGGACCAGAGAAAGAAAGGAAACAGAAACAGCGTGGCGCCGACCTGGCTACCCAGCGCGACGCGTTCAGCCTCGAGGCCGCCTCGCTGCTGGATCCAGCGGCGGGTCAGAAAGCCGGCCAGACCGTAACAGGCGGTCGCGGTCAGGCAGGCGCCAATCCCCGGCAGCAGCAGGGCGGCGCTAAGGCCAGACGTCGGGCGCGCGATCACCGCCACGCCAATGGCGCCCAGTATCGCGCCGCCGCCTTTGCGCAGGGTTAACGGTTCTGCAAAGCATAACGCGCCGATCAGCACCCCCATCATCGGCGCCGTGGCGTTAAGCGTGGCGGAGTACCCTGCCGGCAGCCATTGCGCGGCAAGGCAGTACATGAGAAAAGGAAGGCCTGAATTAATGACCCCCAGCTGCAGAGTGGATGTGAATTTTCCCTGATACCCGCTCCATTTACCCTGCACGCCGAGTAACAGCCCGAGCGCGATAGCGGCGAACAGTACGCGAAGAAAAGCGCTGTTCAACGCCCCGAAGGCCGGGGTGGTGATGCGCATAAACAAAAAGCTGGCGCCCCAGAGGGCGGCGAGCAGCAGCAGGCGGCCATAGTCGATAACACGCATGATTGACTCCTTGTAGTCACGAAGGAAGTCAACTGTAGAACCCACGTGCAGCGTGCGACAAACGCGTTATGCTTACATGATTAAGTTTTTCTTAACTGAGGTTCCATACCCATGAAACTCCCGCCGCTGAATGCGTTGCGCTGCTTTGAGGCGGCGGCGCGGCTGCTCAGCCTGAAGCTGGCCGCCAGTGAGCTTTGCGTCACGCCCAGCGCCGTCAGCCAGCAGATTGCCCGCCTTGAGGAGACGCTGAATGTCCCGCTATTTATCCGTACTCCGCGACGGTTACAGTTAACGGCGGTGGGAGAGATCTACCTGCGGGCCGTTCAGCCGGCGTTTCATCAGATAGCCGCCGCCACCCAGCGTCTGCAGGTGCCCCCGGGACCAGAAAAGGTAGCTATCAGCTGTACCAGCGGCTTCGCCATTCAGTGGCTGCTGCCGCGGCTGGCTGATTTTGAACAACGCTATCCGCAGATAGAGATCCAGATCGGCACCACCAACCGGCGAGTGGATTTGCTGAGTGAAGGGATCGATTTTGCCGTGCGTCATGGTGTCGGCGGCTGGCCGGAACTGCAGGCTTACCGCCTGCTGGATGACGACCTGATGCCGGTCTGTAGCCCGCAACTGATTGCTCCGCGCCGGACGCTCACCGATGCGAGCGATCTACTGCAGTATCCGCTGCTGCACGATGAACATCGTGAAGACTGGGCGCTGTGGTGTAAGGCCGTGGGGCTGGCGCCGCACTTCGCGCGGCGTGGGCCGGTGTTCACTGATTCCAACGGCGTGACGGAGGCGGCGTTCGCCGGTATGGGGATGGCATTACTGCGACGCTCATTCATAGCGCCTGCGCTGACGCAGGGGCGGCTGGTTAATCCTCTGGCGCAGCCCATCGCCTGTCCGCTGGCCTATCATCTGGTTTACCACGAGACCGCGCTGCTGGCGCCTGCCAACCGCTGTTTTCGCGACTGGCTGCTTGGCCAGCGCCCGGCCGTTGCTGAGGAGCGCGCGTAATGAGGGGGGCGCTGTCCGATAAAGATCCGTATGCGTGAATGGGCACAGGAGAATGAGGAAAATCTGTTCCATACTAAAGACGGGGCGCGGCGAACAGAAGCTTTCCCGACGAAGTTAGTGTAGTATGTTCGGCCACGAATACGGGCTCGCGGTGGATATCCTGAACGCGCCGACGAGACTTTACGTTAAAAGTATATACGTAACAATGAGTTGTGCTTTTGGCCTCATTGTTTCATAAAGCATACCAGACGCCTGGGAAGGCGACACCTTAAGGAAGCTCAATGAGCGAGAAACTGCAAAAAGTGCTGGCCCGCGCCGGCCACGGCTCCCGCCGTGAAATTGAAGCGAAAATCGAAGCTGGCCGCGTCAGCGTCGACGGCAAAATCGCCACCCTCGGCGATCGTGTGGAAATTGTCCCTGGTTTAAAAATTCGTATCGATGGTCATCTGATCTCGGTGAAAGAGTCTGCCGAGCAGATCTGCCGCGTGCTGGCTTACTATAAGCCGGAAGGCGAGCTGTGCACCCGTAACGATCCGGAAGGACGCCCGACGGTGTTTGATCGTCTGCCTAAACTGCGCGGCGCGCGCTGGATTGCCGTTGGTCGTCTGGACGTGAATACCTGCGGCCTGCTGCTGTTCACCACCGATGGCGAACTGGCCAACCGCCTGATGCACCCGAGCCGTGAAGTCGAGCGTGAGTACGCCGTTCGCGTTTTCGGCCAGGTGGATGATGATAAGCTGCGCCAGCTGTCGCGCGGCGTACAGTTAGAAGATGGTCCGGCAGCGTTTAAAACCATCAAATTCACCGGCGGCGAAGGGATTAACCAGTGGTATAACGTTACCCTGACCGAAGGGCGTAACCGCGAAGTGCGTCGCCTGTGGGAAGCGGTCGGCGTGCAGGTCAGCCGTCTGATCCGCGTGCGCTACGGCGATATTCTGCTGCCGAAAGGCCTGCCGCGCGGCGGCTATACCGAGCTGGACCTGGCGCAGACCAACTACCTGCGCGAGCTGGTGGAGCTCACGCCGGAAACCAGCTCTAAGGTTGCCGTCGAGAAAGACCGTCGGCGGTTGAAAGCCAATCAGATCCGTCGGGCGGTGAAGCGTCACAGCCAGACCAGCGCTAATCCGCGCCAGGGTAACAACAGTAACCGTCGTTCCAGTACTCGCAATAAGACTAACGGTTAATGTTATGCGTTCCGGTGACTTGCCGCCGGAACGCGTACTTCCTTCCGCGCTATCAGGCCCTCAGTAGTCTATCCCCATCTGCGCTTTAATCCCGGCATCAAATGCATGCTTGACCGGACGCAGTTCGCTGACGGTATCGGCCAGTTCAATAATATCGCGATGACAGCCGCGGCCGGTGATGATCACCGACTGATGGGCAGGGCGCTCACGCAGGGCGCTCAGCACCGACTCCAGCGGCAGGTAATCATACGCCACCATGTAGGTCAGCTCGTCCAGCAGCACCAGATCGAGCTGGTCGTCAGCGAGCATACGGCGGGCATGCTCCCAGACCGCCAGGCAGGCGGCGGTGTCGCTGTCGCGATCCTGGGTGTTCCAGGTGAAACCTGTGGCCATCACCTGAAATTCGACGCCGTGAGGCTCCAGCAGATTACGCTCGCCGTTAGGCCAGGTCCCCTTGATAAACTGGATCACGCCGACTTTTTTGCCATGGCCGACGGCGCGGGTCGCGGTGCCAAAGGCGGCGGTGGTTTTGCCTTTGCCGTTGCCGGTAAAGACCATCACAATGCCGCGCTCGTCCTGGGCCGCCGCCACCCGGGCGTCAACTTTATCTTTCAGCCGCTGCTGGCGTTCGCGGTAGCGTTCATCACTCATTGGGCAATTCCTGGTTTACGTCCCGGTTGGGCGTCGAAGGTCATTCCCGTCTTGCGACGACTGTCGTCACCCATCAGCCACAGATAGACGGGCATAATGTCAGCGGGGGTTTTCAGTTTCAGCGGATCTTCCGTCGGGAACGCGCTGGCGCGCATTCCGGTGCGAGTGCCGCCGGGGTTGATACAGTTTACCCGCAGGTGGCGGCTTTGATACTCGTCGGCCAGCACCTGCATCATCCCTTCGGTGGCGAATTTGGAAACGGCATAGGCGCCCCAGTTGGCGCGGCCCTGACGACCGACGCTGGATGAGGTGAAGACCAGCGAGCCCGATTCCGAACGGAGTAATAAAGGAAGAAGCGCCTGGGTCAGCATAAAGGTGCCATTAACGTTCACCTGCATCACCTGCTGCCAGACCTCCGGCTTCTGCTCTTCCATTGGGCAGATGTCGCCGAGCAGGCCGGCGTTATGCAGCACGCCGTCAAGGCGGGGATAGTGCATGCTGATCTGCTGCGCCAGCTGCTGGCACGCCTGGGGCGTACAGGTGAGCAGGTCGAGGGTAAACCAGCGAGGGGGAATACCACCCTCACGCTCAATCTCCTGGGCGACGGTGCGCAGTTTGTCGTCGTTGCGACCCAGCAGGATAACGCTGGCGCTATAGCGCGCGTAGGTCAGGGCCGCTTCACGACCAATCCCGTCGCTGGCCCCGGTGACCAGGATGATGCGATCTTTCAGCAAGTGACGTTGTGGTTGATAATGCACGGCAACTCCTTGGGCGATCGGTTCCCGATCGCGCTTCATCTTTGGTATCTCACTTTTGCGCTGTTATGCCTGAAAGCGCCCGCCATTGCAATCGGCGAAGCGGAAAGTATTCACAAAATTAATATCTTGCAACGATTTCAGCCGCGCGAAAAAAAACAGAATCCGCTGCGCAGAGAACACAAAGCACAAAGACTTCTCGCCAGCGGCTGAGGTACACTGTGCAGCAACGTCAGTGCTTTACACAAGGTGAAAACGTGGAATTACTTGCTCAGTACGGCTTATTTTTAGCCAAGATCGCGACGGTTGTCGTCGCCATCGCGGTGATTGCCGCTATTATCGTCAACCTCGCTCAGCGCAAGAAGCAGCGCGGCGAGCTGCGGGTGACCAATCTTAGCGAGCATTATAAAGAGATGAAGGAATCGCTGGCGGTGGCGCTGCTGGACGGCCCGCAGCAGAAGCAGTGGCATAAGGCGCAGAAGAAAAAGCAAAAACAAGAGGCGAAGGCGGCCAAAGCGCGGGCGAAGCTGGGTAATGCCGAGCCGGAAGGCAAGCCGCGCGCCTGGGTGCTGGATTTCAAAGGCAGTATGGATGCCCATGAGGTCAATAGCCTGCGGGAAGAGATCACCGCGGTACTGGCGGCGGCGAAAGCGCGCGATCAGGTGGTGATTCGCCTGGAAAGCCCCGGCGGGGTGGTGCACGGCTACGGTCTGGCCGCCTCTCAGCTGCAGCGCTTGCGCGACAAGCAGATCCCGCTGACGGTGGCGGTCGACAAAGTGGCGGCCAGCGGCGGCTATATGATGGCCTGCGTGGCGAACAAAATTGTCTCGGCGCCGTTTGCGATCCTCGGCTCTATTGGTGTGGTGGCGCAGATCCCGAACCTGCACCGCTTCCTGAAGAATAAAGATATCGATATCGAACTGCACACCGCCGGGCAGTACAAACGAACGCTCACCATGCTGGGCGAAAATACCGAGGAAGGGCGGCGCAAGTTCCGCGAGGATCTCAATGAGACACATCATTTGTTCAAGGATTTCGTCCACCGGATGCGTCCGGGACTTGATATTGAGCAGGTGGCCACCGGCGAACACTGGTACGGGGTGCAGGCGCTGGAAAAAGGTCTGGTGGATGCGGTTGAAACCAGCGATGAGCTGCTGCTGGGGCTGATGGAGAGCCACGAGGTGATCGGGGTGCGTTATCAACAGCGTAAGAAGATGCTCGACCGCTTTACCGGTAGCGCGGCGGAGAGCGCCGATCGGCTTCTGCTGCGCTGGTGGCAGCGCGGTCAGAAACCGCTGATGTAAATAACATAACGCGAGGCCTGGGCCTCGCGTTATTGTTTTCACTGGTCTTAATCGACCAGGTGGTACTTGTCCGACAGCTCGTGAGCAAGATACTTAAACATGTTAAATACCGCTGTACTCTTCGGCGTCGGTAGTCCCTGCTCATCAAGGTAAAACTCACCGCTAAACACCAGGACATTGTTGCGCTGAACGACGTCGGTGGCTTCGATACCGGCTAACGTATCCTCATGTTCGCGAATAAGTTTGTTGGCTTTTTCGAGCAGCGTCTGGCGATCGATTGGTTGGGTTGTACCTTGCATAACGGACTCCTCTTTTTCTCCGCGCGTAGTTTACGCCGCGCGGCGGCGTGGGGCAAATTTTCCATGCATAAATCAGGGGTAATGGTAACCAGTGGAGAAACAGCCGTTTACTGGCGGGATTTGCTTTTGCATGCTAATAAAGTTGCGTAACGAATTTTATCAGGTACAGTGTGACGCTTTCGGCGATCTGGCAACAGATTTGCTTGACATTCGGCCAAAAATTCTTCGTGCTATGTCACCTGACGAGAAAAAGTCAGCAAACTCAAGCGCCTGGTTTTACGGAGATGAAACGGGTGTTCAGGGTTGATATTCACCGACGGTGCCGCAACATATGAGGCAGTCGCCAGTGGAGGGTGTATTAATGTGCGATGTATTCCTGGATGAATCAAATTAGGTAAAGGTGAATATGGGTAAAGCTCTCGTTATCGTTGAGTCCCCGGCAAAAGCCAAAACGATCAATAAGTATCTGGGTAATGACTACGTGGTGAAATCCAGCGTCGGTCATATCCGCGATTTGCCGACCAGTGGATCAGCTTCCAAAAAGAGCGCCGACTCTACCGCCACCAAAGGGGCTAAAAAGCCTAAAAAGGACGAACGTAGTGCTCTGGTTAACCGTATGGGCGTGGACCCATGGCATGACTGGAATGCGCACTATGAAGTACTTCCGGGTAAAGAAAAGGTAGTTTCAGAACTCAAACAGTTGGCGGAAAAAGCTGACCACATCTATCTCGCAACCGACCTTGACCGCGAAGGGGAAGCCATTGCCTGGCACCTGCGGGAAGTCATCGGCGGCGATGAACAGCGTTACAGCCGCGTGGTGTTCAATGAGATCACCAAAAACGCTATTCGTCAGGCCTTTGAAAAGCCGGGCGAACTGAATATCGATCGGGTTAACGCCCAGCAGGCGCGTCGTTTTATGGACCGCGTGGTGGGCTATATGGTTTCGCCGCTGCTGTGGAAAAAAATCGCCCGTGGTCTGTCTGCCGGGCGCGTGCAGTCCGTCGCGGTCCGCCTGGTGGTGGAGCGTGAACGTGAAATTAAAGCGTTCGTCCCGGAAGAGTACTGGGAAGTCGACGCCAGCACCACCACGCCGGGAGGTGACGCCCTGCCGCTGCAGGTGACCCATAAGGACGATAAGCCGTTCCGTCCGGTCAGCCGCGATGAGACCATGGCGGCGGTATCGCTGCTGGAAAAAGCCAGCTACAGCGTACTGGAGCGTGAAGATAAGCCGACCAGCAGCAAGCCGGGCGCGCCGTTCATCACCTCCACCCTGCAGCAGGCGGCCAGCACCCGTCTGGGCTTCGGCGTGAAAAAGACCATGATGATGGCTCAGCGACTCTATGAGGCAGGGCACATCACCTATATGCGTACCGACTCCACCAACCTGAGTCAGGACGCGCTGAACATGGTTCGCGGCTACATCAGCGACAAATTTGGCAAAAAATATCTGCCGGATAGCGCGAACCAGTACGCCAGCAAAGAAAACTCGCAGGAAGCGCACGAAGCGATTCGTCCGTCTGATGTGAACGTGCTGGCGGAAACGCTGAAAGATATGGAAGCGGATGCGCAGAAGCTTTATCAGCTGATCTGGCGCCAGTTTGTCGCCTGTCAGATGACGCCGGCGCAGTACGACTCCACCACGCTGACCGTGGCTGCGGGTGATTTCAAACTGAAAGCGCGCGGTCGCACTTTACGTTTCGACGGCTGGACAAAAGTCATGCCGGCGCTGCGCAAGGGCGATGAAGACCGGACGCTGCCGCTGGTCAAACAGGGCGACCGCCTGAGCCTGGTGGAGCTGACGCCTGCGCAGCACTTTACCAAGCCGCCGGCGCGTTTCAGCGAGGCCTCGCTGGTGAAAGAACTGGAAAAACGCGGGATTGGCCGTCCGTCGACCTACGCGTCGATCATTTCGACCATTCAGGATCGCGGCTACGTGCGGGTGGAAAACCGTCGTTTTTACGCCGAAAAAATGGGCGAGATCGTTACCGACCGGCTGGAAGAAAACTTCCGCGATCTGATGAACTACGATTTTACCGCGCAGATGGAGGATCGCCTCGACCAGGTTGCGAACCACCAGGCCGAGTGGAAAGAGGTGCTGAACCACTTCTTCGGCGATTTTACCACCCAGCTGGCGACGGCAGAGAAAGATCCGGAAGAGGGCGGCATGCAGCCGAACCCGATGGTGCTCACCAGCATCGACTGCCCGACCTGCGGCCGTAAAATGGGGATCCGTACCGCCAGCACCGGCGTTTTCCTCGGCTGTTCGGGCTATGCCTTGCCGCCGAAAGAGCGGTGCAAAACCACCATCAACCTGGTGCCGGAGAACGAAGTCCTCAACGTGCTGGAAGGCGATGACGCGGAAACCAACGCGCTGCGCGCCAAACGTCGCTGCCAGAAGTGTGGGACGGCGATGGACAGCTACCTTATCGATCCTAAGCGTAAGCTGCACGTCTGTGGTAATAACCCGACCTGCGACGGCTACGAGATTGAAGAGGGCGAATTCCGCATCAAGGGCTATGACGGCCCGGTGGTGGAGTGCGAGAAGTGCGGGTCTGAAATGCACCTGAAAATGGGGCGTTTCGGTAAGTACATGGCCTGTACCAACGACGAGTGTAAGAACACGCGTAAGATCCTGCGCAATGGCGAAGTGGCTCCGCCGAAGGAAGATCCGGTGCCGCTGCCGGAGCTGCCGTGTGAGAAGTCTGACGCCTACTTTGTGCTGCGCGACGGGGCGGCGGGCGTCTTCCTGGCGGCCAACACCTTCCCGAAATCACGGGAAACGCGTGCGCCGCTGGTGGAGGAGCTGTACCGCTTCCGCGATCGTCTGCCGGAAAAACTGCGTTATCTCGCCGATGCGCCGCAGCAGGATCCGGAAGGCAATAAAACGCTGGTACGCTTTAGCCGTAAAACCAAGCAGCAGTACGTGGCGTCTGAAAAAGAGGGCAAAGCGACCGGCTGGTCAGCTTTCTTTATCGACGGTAAGTGGACGGAAGCCAAAAAGTAATGGCGTTCGTTCGGGCAGGAAAAGCGCGCTTTTCCTGCTCAGGCGACCGGCAGAGAGAGTGCATTTCTCTGCCGTGTCGTCTTCCCCTCTTTGCGTTAATTTCCTCCCCTTATAACCACCTATATTATTTTTCGTTAGCGTCTATACAGTGTTGATATAAATGATATAGTGGTTATAGTTAATGCCTTTTTTATTATTAAAACGTCTTATACATCATCGCTTTCAGGATGCATTGCGGCGCCACTATGGCCAACTGCCGGGAGCCCAGAGCCTTCATCGGCGACAAGTTGCCTGAACGTAAAGTGTATTAAGCGGCTTCATTTTACGCGCAAACGGATATCAGCCATGAAACTACAACAGCTTCGCTACATCGTTGAGGTGGTTAACCATAACCTGAATGTTTCATCCACCGCCGAAGGGCTCTATACCTCCCAGCCGGGTATCAGTAAGCAGGTCCGCATGCTGGAGGATGAGCTGGGCATTCAGATCTTTGCCCGCAGCGGTAAACACTTAACCCAGGTGACGCCGGCCGGGCAGGAGATCATCCGCATCGCCCGCGAAGTGCTGTCGAAAGTCGATGCCATCAAATCTGTCGCCGGAGAGCATACCTGGCCTGACAAAGGGTCTCTTTACGTCGCCACCACCCATACCCAGGCGCGCTATGCGTTACCGGGAGTGATCAAGGGGTTTATTGAACGCTACCCGCGGGTGTCGCTGCATATGCATCAGGGCTCGCCGACTCAGATCGCGGAGGCTGTGTCGAAAGGCAATGCCGATTTCGCCATCGCCACCGAGGCGCTACATCTGTATGACGATCTGGTGATGCTGCCATGCTATCACTGGAACCGGTCGATTGTAGTGACCCCCGAGCATCCTCTGGCCACCAAGGGCTCGGTGTCCATAGAGGAACTGGCCCAGTATCCATTGGTAACCTATACCTTTGGTTTTACCGGCCGCTCCGAACTGGATACCGCGTTTAACCGTGCGGGCCTGACGCCGCGCATTGTTTTTACCGCCACCGATGCCGACGTCATCAAAACCTATGTTCGCCTGGGGCTGGGGGTAGGGGTAATCGCCAGCATGGCGGTGGATCCGGTCTCTGACCCGGATCTGGTGAAGCTGGATGCGAACGGTATTTTCAGCCACAGCACCACTAAGATAGGTTTCCGCCGTAGCACCTTCTTACGAAGCTACATGTATGATTTTATTCAACGTTTTGCTCCCCATTTGACCAGGGACGTGGTAGATACCGCGGTGGCTTTACGCTCGAATGAAGATATTGAAGCGATGTTCAAAGATATAAAACTTCCGGAAAAATAACCCTGAAAATAATAATGGCACTCCCTGCGAGGAGTGCCATTAACTATGATGGACTGTATTTAACAACTTAAACCTCGAACCAATCACAAAATTAATAATTTTTGGCAACACGTTTTTCATTATGCCCGCCGCGATCAAATAACCGGTTAAATATATTCCATCAGGCCTAAATTCACTGGATTAATCTTTTATCCATAATTAAGATTTATCTGTACCTGATGATTTGAGCAATTGGTGGTGACAATATGATAAGTAATATCGATTACATGAAACTGGCGATGTCATACGAGAATGACAAAACCGAAATCGATCCCGTTCTGCGTAGTCGCGTATGGGGCGTAGTGTTGGTAGGGTTGGCGATGTTCTGGAGCATCATCGCGCTCACCATCTGCAACATCTGGATTGTCAGCTAAAGCTGTAGGTCATCGTTGTAGATACATGTCATTTTTATGACAGTGAAAGGAAACTGTAATATAAAATCAGTGACCGGCAATACAGGGAGAATATATTTTGCCGCTGGATTCATCCAACCTGAAATCACTCACCAGAGCTAATCACTGCCCGCTGGCCGATTAGCTCTTTTTTTGTCCTCGTGTACTAATACAATATCGGCATACGCCCTCTTTGCACTATTTTGGTGCTATTTCGCCTGCTCTCGGATAATTCCCGTTTCCTCTCTCTCTGTCTCGTCGTATTTAGCAATTTGGGTTGTTATCAAAGTGTTATGCTCAGTATGTGTTATCTTTAATGGAGACCCTGAGGAGAATCAGGGTATGCCATCCCTGAGATAAAGGAGGAGCTATGTCGTCAACCCTACGAGAAGCCAGTAAGGACACGCTGCAGGTCAACGATAAAACCTGGCATTACTACAGTCTGCCGTTGGCGGAGAAGCAGCTGGGCGAGATCAGTCGACTGCCTAAGTCGCTGAAGGTGCTGATGGAGAACCTGCTGCGCTGGCAGGACGGTGACTCGGTAACTGAAGAAGATATTCGCGCCCTGGCCGGCTGGCTGCAACAGGCCCATGCCGACCGGGAAATCGCCTACCGTCCGGCACGCGTCCTGATGCAGGACTTTACCGGCGTGCCGGCGGTAGTGGATCTGGCCGCCATGCGCGAGGCGGTGAAACGCCTTGGCGGCGATACAGCGAAGGTTAATCCGCTATCGCCGGTTGACCTGGTGATCGACCACTCGGTGACCGTTGACCGCTTCGGCGACGACGAGGCCTTCGAAGACAACGTCCGCCTGGAAATGGAGCGGAACCACGAACGCTACGCTTTTCTGCGCTGGGGGCAGCAGGCCTTCAGCCGCTTCAGCGTGGTGCCGCCGGGCACCGGTATTTGCCACCAGGTGAACCTGGAATACCTTGGCCGGGCGGTCTGGAGCGAGGAGGTGAACGGCCAGTGGATGGCGTGGCCGGATACGCTGGTGGGCACCGACTCCCATACCACCATGATTAATGGTCTTGGCGTGCTGGGCTGGGGCGTGGGCGGGATTGAAGCGGAAGCTGCTATGCTGGGCCAGCCGGTGTCAATGCTGATCCCCGATGTTGTGGGCTTTAAGCTCAGCGGCAAACTGCGCGAAGGCATCACCGCCACTGACCTGGTACTGACGGTTACCCAAATGCTGCGTCAGCATGGCGTCGTCGGCAAGTTTGTTGAATTCTACGGTGACGGCCTGGATACCTTACCCCTTGCCGACAGGGCGACCATCGCCAATATGGCGCCGGAGTATGGCGCCACCTGTGGCTTTTTCCCTATCGATGACGTAACGCTCAGCTATATGCGTCTCAGCGGCCGTAGCGAAGAACAGGTCGCGCTGGTGGAAGCCTACGCTAAAGCCCAGGGCATGTGGCGCCAGCCTGGCGATGAGCCGGTCTTTACCAGTACCCTGGCGCTGGATATGAGCAGCGTCGAAGCGAGCCTCGCCGGGCCGAAGCGACCGCAGGATCGCGTGGCGCTGGGCGATGTTCCGAAAGCCTTCGCCGCCAGCGGCGAGCTGGAGGTTAACCACCTTCAGCGTCAGCGTCAGCCGGTTGACTATACGCTGAACGGGCATCACTATTCGCTACCGGATGGCGCGGTGGCTATTGCAGCGATTACCTCCTGCACCAATACCTCTAACCCCAGCGTGTTGATGGCCGCCGGTCTGCTGGCGAAAAAAGCCGTCGAACGCGGCCTGCAGCCGCAGCCGTGGGTGAAAGCTTCCCTGGCCCCAGGCTCGAAAGTGGTGTCGGATTATCTGGCCCATGCCGGCCTGACGCCTTACCTCGACCAGCTCGGCTTCAATCTGGTGGGATATGGTTGCACCACCTGTATCGGTAACTCCGGTCCATTGCCTGAACCTATCGAAGAAGCGATCAAAAAAGGCGATCTGACCGTCGGGGCAGTGCTCTCCGGTAACCGTAACTTCGAAGGGCGTATTCATCCGCTGGTGAAAACAAACTGGCTGGCCTCGCCGCCGTTGGTGGTCGCCTATGCTCTGGCGGGGAACATGAATATCGACCTCACCCGCGAGCCGTTGGGACAGGGCAAGAATGGCGAGCCGGTCTATCTGAAAGATATCTGGCCGAGCGGGGAGGAGATTGCCCGCGCGGTGGAACAGGTCTCCACCGAGATGTTCCGCAAAGAGTACGCGGAAGTGTTTTCCGGCACTGAGGAGTGGAAGGCGATCAAGGTGGAGGCGTCAGATACCTACGACTGGCAGGAGGACTCGACCTATATTCGCTTGTCGCCGTTCTTTGACGAGATGGGCGCCGAGCCGCTGCCGGTAGAGGATATTCGCGGCGCGCGGATCCTCGCCATGCTGGGCGACTCAGTCACCACGGACCACATTTCGCCTGCGGGGAGCATTAAAGCCGATAGTCCGGCAGGCCGCTATCTGCAGGAGCATGGGGTTGCCCGGCGCGACTTTAACTCCTATGGTTCCCGTCGCGGTAACCATGAGGTGATGATGCGTGGCACCTTCGCCAATATCCGCATCCGTAACGAAATGGTCCCAGGGGTGGAAGGGGGCATGACCCGCCATCTGCCGGATCCTGAACCGATGGCGATTTACGATGCGGCGATGCTGTACAAGGCTGAGGGCACACCGCTGGCGGTGATTGCCGGTAAGGAGTATGGATCAGGTTCCAGCCGTGACTGGGCGGCGAAGGGGCCGCGCCTGCTGGGGATTCGGGTAGTGATCGCCGAGTCCTTCGAGCGTATCCATCGTTCCAACCTGATCGGAATGGGCATTTTGCCGCTGGAGTTCCCGCAGGGCGTCACCCGCAAAACGCTGCGGTTGACCGGGGAAGAGCGGATTGATATTAGCAATCTGCAGTCGCTTCAGCCTGGCGCTACGGTGCCGGTGACCCTGACTCGCGCTGACGGCTCGCAGGAAGCGATCCCTTGTCGGTGCCGTATCGACACGGCGACAGAACTCACCTACTACCGCAACGACGGCATCCTGCACTACGTTATTCGTAATATGCTGTGAAACAAAGGGCCAGCATCGCTGGCCCTTTTTCGGTTATTCCACCGGTTTATTCTGTCGGCTTGCTGTTCAGCAGATGGCCCATCTTGGCGGCTTTGGTGTCCAGATAGTGAGCGTTTTTCGGGTTACGCCCGACGATCAGCGGCACCCGCTCCACAATGTTGATCCCGGCTTCGGTAAGAATTTCCACTTTTTTCGGGTTATTGGTTAATAACCGCACCTGCTCAACGTTGAGCAATTTGAACATGTCGGCGCACAAGGTGAAATCGCGCTCATCGGCGGCGAAGCCAAGCTGATGGTTCGCTTCGACAGTGTCGTAGCCCTGATCCTGCAGCGCGTAGGCGCGGATCTTATTCAATAAACCAATGTTGCGTCCTTCCTGGCGGTGATAGAGCAGGATCCCCCGACCTTCTTCAGCGATATGCGACAGAGCCGCTTCCAGTTGAAAGCCGCAATCACAGCGCAGGCTAAACAGGGCATCGCCCGTCAAACACTCTGAATGTACGCGGGCGAGGACCGGCGACTGCCCTGATATATCGCCATATACCAGCGCGACATGATCCTGTCCGGTTGCCAGTTCTTCAAAACCCACCATCAGGAAATCGCCCCAGGGGGTTGGCAGTTTGGCTTCTGCCACACGTTTAAGCTGCATGTGATTCTCCAGATTCTGTCAGCACCTGACTGTGCTTTCTGTTTCCCGCTATTTTGCCACAACGCCTGGACGTTCTCCTAATCGCGAACGGTTAGCCGTGTGGAAAGCGCACAAACGATCTACTTTCCGCTATGATGTTCATCTACAAGGAGAAGGAGAGAAAATGCTGTTGATAGCCCGACGAACTGCTCTCGCGGCGGCGCTGCTGCTGGTTATGCCCCTCACGGTCTGGCTTTCCGGGTGGCTGTGGCAGCCTGGACTGCCGGTTGCCATGTTGAAAAGCCTGTGGTGGGTGACGGAAACGGTGACCCAGCCGTGGGGAATTATCACTCATGTCGTGCTTTGCGGCTGGTTCCTCTGGTGTCTGCGCTTTCGGCTGCGCGCGGCGTTGATCCTGTTCCTTATCCTTGCCGCCGCCATCCTGGCGGGACAGGGGGCGAAATCCTGGGTCAAGGCGCGGGTCCAGGAGCCGAGACCGTTCGTCATCTGGCTGGAAAACACAAGGCAGGTGCCGGTGACGCAATTCTACGCGTTAAAGCGTAAAGAACGCGCTAAACTGGTGCATGAACAGCTGGCGCAGGCGCAGGACATTCCGTCATTTTTACGCAAACACTGGCAGAAGGAGACGGGGTTTGCTTTCCCGTCAGGTCACACTATGTTTGCCGCCAGCTGGGCGTTACTCGCTGCGGGGCTGCTGTGGCCGCGTCGCCGCTGGGGCACAATCGCGGTGCTGCTGGTGTGGGCGACGGCGGTGATGGGCAGTCGCCTGGCGCTGGGCATGCACTGGCCGCTGGATCTCATCGTCGCCACGCTGATCTCCTGGCTGCTGGTCACGGTGGCCTGCTGGCTGACGCAGCGCCTTTGTGGGCCGCTCTCGCCGCCCGGAGAAGAGGCGCAGGATATTAAAAAACGGATGCCTGAAGCGGAATAATGTTGATTTTAGCGGCATCCGACCGCATATCCTGAAGAGTTGCCATGCTTTTTCATTCCACCGCTGCGGCGAAAATGATACTTTATAGGGCTGAAAGCGGGCTTTTTTCGCGCAACCCACATAACGGGAAGTCATGTGAAATATTTACTCATTTTCTTACTGGTGTTAGCAATCTTCGTCATTTCAGTGACGCTGGGGGCGCAGAATGACCAACAGGTCACTTTCAACTATTTACTCGCTCAGGGTGAATTCCGCATATCGACGCTGCTGGCGGTGCTGTTTGCCGCAGGCTTTGCCATTGGCTGGCTGATCTGCGGCCTGTTCTGGCTGCGGGTGCGTGTCTCACTGGCGCGCGCGGAGCGGAAAATTAAGCGTCTTGAGCATCAGATTGCCCCCGTCAGCCCGGCGGCTGTCGACGCAGGCGTGCCTGCGGTGAAGGAATAACCTCTTATGCTGGAGTTGTTGTTTCTGCTTTTACCCGTTGCCGCCGCTTACGGCTGGTACATGGGACGCAGAAGTGCACAACAGTCCAAACAGGACGATGCGAGCCGCCTGTCGCGAGATTACGTGGCGGGGGTTAACTTCCTGCTCAGCAACCAGCAGGATAAAGCCGTCGACCTGTTCCTTGATATGCTGAAAGAGGATACCGGTACCGTTGAGGCGCACCTGACGCTCGGTAATTTGTTCCGTTCGCGCGGCGAAGTCGACCGCGCGATCCGAATTCACCAGAGCCTGATGGAAAGCGCGTCGTTAACCTACGATCAGCGCCTGTTAGCGGTGCAGCAGCTGGGACGGGATTATATGGCCGCCGGACTGTATGACCGCGCGGAAGACATGTTCAAACAGCTGGTGGATGAGACCGATTTCCGCCTCGGCGCGCTGCAGCAACTGCTGCAGATTTACCAGGCGACCAGCGACTGGCAGTCGGCTATTGAAGTGGCTGAACGGCTGGTGAAACTGGGGAAAGAGAAACATCGTGGCGAAATCGCCAACTTCTGGTGCGAACTGGCCCTGCAGCAGATGGCAGCCAACGATCTGGATAAAGCGATGGCGTTGTTGAGAAAAGGCGCCGCCGCGGACCGCACCAGCGCCCGGGTATCGATCATGATGGGCCGGGTGTGGATGGAAAAGGGCGACTACGCCAAAGCGGTGGAGAGCCTCGAGCGGGTTATCGATCAGGATAAAGAGCTGGTGGGTGAAACGCTGGAGATGCTGCAGACCTGCTACCAGCAGCTCGGCAAAACCGATGAATGGGAAGTTTTTCTGCGCCGCTGCGTGGAGGAGAACGCCGGGGCGACCGCCGAACTGATGCTGGCGCAGATCCTTGAGCAGCGGGAAGGCGTCGAAGCGGCGCAAAACTACGTCACCCGGCAGCTGGAACGCCACCCGACCATGCGCGTCTTCCATAAGCTGATGGACTACCATCTCAACGAAGCGGAAGAAGGGCGGGCGAAAGAAAGCCTTGGGGTGCTGCGAAACATGGTTGGTGAGCAGGTGCGCAGCAAACCACGCTATCGCTGCCAGAAATGCGGATTTACCGCTCATACACTCTACTGGCATTGTCCGTCCTGCCGCTCGTGGGCGACCATTAAACCCATTCGCGGTCTCGACGGCCAGTAAAGCCAAAAAAAAGCCCTCCGTTAGTTACAACATACTTATCGCTTCACTCCTCTCCAGGCGCGGCCCCGGCAGCGCCATCGTCCGGTCAGGGCAGGTACGGCAGTCTGTTATTTTGTTCGCTTCACAGGTAGAATGCTGCCCGTTTACCTTTTTTGCGCCACCCCGGCGCCCATCAACACTAAGGTCTGGTCATGACGTCTACAGCTATCCCATCTTCCCGCGCTGTCACATCCTCTCCCGTTGTGGTTGCGCTCGACTATGATAATCGCGATAAAGCGCTGGCATTTGTCGACCGCATCGACCCGCGCGACTGCCGCCTGAAGGTGGGCAAAGAGATGTTCACCCTGCTGGGCCCGCAGTTTGTCCGCGATCTGCATCAGCGTGGGTTTGAGGTGTTCCTGGACCTTAAGTTTCACGATATTCCCAACACCACCGCCCGCGCGGTGGCCGCAGCGGCTGAGCTGGGCGTATGGATGGTGAATGTCCATGCTTCCGGCGGCGCGCGAATGATGACCGCCGCGCGCGAAGCGCTGCTGCCGTTTGGCAAAGATGCGCCGCTGCTGATCGCTGTCACGGTACTCACCAGCATGGAGTCCAGCGATCTACAGGATCTGGGCATTACCTTATCTCCGGCTGACTACGCGGCGAAGCTGGCGGCGCTGACCCAACGCTGCGGCCTTGATGGGGTGGTGTGTTCAGCCCAGGAGGCGGTGCGCTTTAAGCATGAGCTGGGGCAGGCGTTTAAGCTGGTGACCCCGGGGATTCGTCCGCAGGGCAGCGACGCTGGCGATCAGCGGCGAATTATGACTCCTGAGCAGGCTCAGGAAGCTGGGGTAGACTATATGGTGATTGGTCGCCCGGTTACTCAGTCGGCGGATCCAGCCGCGACGCTGCGGGCGATCAACGATTCTCTGCGCAAGGGGGCATAATGAGCGATTCCAACAGCCGTCTGGTCTACTCCACCGAAACCGGGCGTATCGACGAGGCGAAACCGGCGCCGGTGCGCCCGAAAGGCGACGGCATTGTGCGGATCCAGCGCCAGACCAGCGGCCGCAAGGGCAAAGGCGTCTGTCTGATTAGCGGGATTGATGCCGATGATGCTGCGCTAACCGCTCTGGCGGCAGAGTTGAAAAAGAAGTGCGGCTGCGGCGGCGCGGTGAAAGATGGCGTGATCGAGATCCAGGGCGATAAGCGGGATTTACTCAAGTCGCTGCTTGAGGCGAAAGGGATGAAGGTCAAGTTAGCCGGTGGCTGATCGCTATTTTCCCTCTGCTCCAATGGTCTGGTTGAAATAACAAGGCCGCGGTAAATGCCGCGGCCTTGAATGATTTAACGTGCGTAAGTCAATTCGTGTGAATTATTCTTTTATTTCGTCAGATAATTAAATTATTTTCCGACCTGGTGACCAATAATACCACCGACTGCTGCGCCACCCAGGGTACCGAGCGCGCTACCGTCAGTTAACACCGCACCACCGATAGCGCCGGCGCCAGCGCCGATAGCCGTGTTACGATCGCGTTTAGACATGTTAGAGCAAGCGCTCAGAGACATTGCTACAGTGACAGCCAGAACGACAGCAGCCATTTTTTTGCTCGTTGAAGTCATCATTTTTTTTCTCCTGAATAATCTATTCATGGATTACAGCGCTCCTCTAAGCATAGCCTGATAAAGCAGCTTTAGGGCAATTCCATGAAGTTAAGGTGCGCAGGTGTCACGAAAATCACGCAGGTGATAGTCACTTCCTGTTATATCGCTAATAATAATTTTACTTTTTTTAAAATTTATCGTCAGGTAAAAAGTCTTAATTAGCGGCTCGGAATACTCTCAGAGCGATAAAGCGCCCCTTCCGGCGCTTTGGCAGGAGATGGGGCGGCGGAGGATCAGATGTAGGGCACGATATCGACGGTCAGGCCGCTGCGGAGCAATTGTTCGCGACAGGCGTCCGGTAAGCGATCGTCGGTAATAACGCGGTTAAAGCGGCCGGCGGGACCGAGCGGATAGGGATGTACCGCGCTGAATTTTGAACTGTCGCTAAGAATAATTGCCTCACAATGCTTCTCCAGCACGGCGTTCACCACGTCCGCACGCATCATATCGCGGCCGGTAAAGCCGGTTTCCGCCTGCCAACCGTCGATCCCGATGAAGGCTTTGCTGAAATGCACCTGCTGGATGAACTGACGGGTTAGCGGACCGACCATACTCTCACTGCGTTTCTGATAAATTCCGCCCAGCAGGATCACCTCTCCTGGGGTCTCTTTCAGCAGATGGGCGATATAGCTGCTGACGGTAATGATGGTGATATCGCCGCGCTCGGCCAGCGTACGCGCCAGCAGGGCATTGCTGCTGCCGTTTTCGATAAATACCGTTTCATCGGTATTCACTAGCGCCGCAGCCCGGCTGGCCAGCTCACGCTTAATGGCGAAATGGGTCATCATGCGGGTTTCGACATCTTCGCTGTCCAGCGGTACGGCATAGCCATGAGTACGGCGCAAATAGCTCTGCTTTTCCAGCAAATTCAAATCCTGACGAATAGTAACCTCAGAGACACCGGTCATCTTCGCCAGATCGGCGACGCTCATGCGGCCTTTATCGATGACCACTTGCAAAATACTTTGTTGTCGGGCGTTCATAGCAACATCACTGTTAGGGGGCTATATGGCGAGCAACCGGTCCATATGGCCGGCTGCGGCATGGCTGATATTCAGATTTCCCAGGGCGCCTTGGGTTGGTTTTGTTGTTCAGCATCGTCCGCCGCCAGCGCCAGCAGCTCCGCTTTGAGGATCTCCAGATTATGGATCGCAGAATGGTAATCACCGGCAACCAGAATATCCAGCACGGTATCGATACGTTGAGCGAGCAGGTGGGCATTCACATCTGACATGGCATTATCCTGGTAACAAAAACGAATGAAATCAATGATGCTAAAAATGAATGAAAAAGAGAAGCGAAAAAAACGCACAACCTTAATCGGTGCGACGGAAATGGCTTGATAGAGAGGAAAGAAGCAGCGGTTCCCGCAGGAACCGCTGTGAAGGGGCGTCAGACCGCCGGACGCGCAATAATGCTGCGGGTTTCCATGCGAACTTCAGCGATAGTGACATCGATAACGTCAGTCACTTTATAGACTACTTCACCTTTGATCTGCACGGTACCGTTCTCCTGGCTGCACACCAGTTCGTCGCGCACGGCGTGGAGGAACGGGGCCGGAATAAAGGCGACCGCGCCATTGTCCACCAGACGCACGCGCATCCCGCCGCGGCTGACGTCGATGATCTCCGCCGCGAAGCGGGTATCGGTCCCGGCTTTATCGTTGAGGAAACGGGCGTACAGCCAGTCGGCGACGTCGCGCTCGGCCATCCGGTTGAGACGACGGCGCTCCGCCATCTGCACGGTGGCTTCATCCTGGGGACGCGCAATGGTCTCGCCTTTAATAATGGCTTTCAGCAGACGGTGGTTGATCATATCGCCATACTTACGGATCGGCGAGGTCCAGGTGGCATAGGCTTCAAGCCCAAGACCAAAGTGCGGGCCCGGCTCGGTGCTGATTTCCGCAAACGACTGGAAGCGGCGAATGCGGCTGTCGAGGAAACCGGTCGGCTGAGCGTCCAGTTCCCGGCGCAGCTTGCAGAACCCTTCCAGGGTGAGCACTTCCGTCGGGTCGACGTGCACATCATGGGTTTTCAGCAGGGCGGCCAACTGCTCGGTGTTCGCCGGGTCGAAACCGGTATGAACGTTATAAACGCCGAAGCCGAGCTTGTCGCGCAGAACGCGGGCGGCACAGATGTTGGCGGCGATCATCGACTCTTCGACAATGCGGTTGGCAATGCGACGCGGTTCCGCGACGATATCCAGCACTTCGCCTTTTTCGCCGAGAACAAAACGGTAGTCCGGACGGTCTTTGAACACCAGCGCATGGGTCTGACGCCATTCGCTACGACGCTGGCACACGTCCTTCAGCAGCGTAATTTGCTGCGCGATCGCCTCGCTGTCCGGCTGCCAGCTGCCGCGGCCTTCCAGCCAGTCAGAGACGTCGTCATAGGCCAGCTTGGCTTTCGATTCGATGGTGGCGGCAAAGAACTCGATATTGTCTTCGATGGTGCCATCGGCCGCCAGAGTCATCCGGCAGGCCAGCACCGGGCGCACTTCGTTAGCGCGCAGGGAGCAGAGATCGTCCGACAGCTCGCGCGGCAGCATTGGAATGTTGAAGCCCGGCAGATAGTTGGTAAAGGCGCGCACTTTTGCGGCGTTATCCAGCTTGCTGCCTTCGGCAATCCAGGCGGTCGGGTCGGCAATGGCGACCGTCAGCAGCAGTTTGCCATCAGCAGTGGACTCGGCATACAACGCATCGTCCATATCTTCGGTGCTGGCGCTGTCAATGGTGACGAAGTCGAGGGCGGTTAGGTCGCGGCGCGTCAGCCCCTCGTCGAGCATCTCGGTGGCGACGCCGTCCGGTGCCTCTTTCTCAAGATTATGGCGCGCCAGGGTTACCCACCATGGGACGAAGTGGTCGTCGCTAAAAGTGATGAACTGGGTCAACTCCGCGTAAAATCCGCGGTCGCCTTTTAATGGATGACGGCGCATCTCGGCGACGGCCCAGTCACCCTGTTTAAAATCGTGCTCAACGCCGCGGGCGGCGCGGCAGGGAATGGCGTCTTTCAGCAGCGGATGGTCAGGAACGATAGCGAGGCGATCGTCTTTCTTCTGGACTTTACCGACAAAACGAGTCAGGAAGGGCTCAACCAGCGATTCCGGCTCGGCGCTTTCGCGTTCTTTTTCAGAATGGATCACCGCGACGATACGGTCGCCATGCATCACTTTTTTCATCTGCGGCGGCGGAATGAAGTAGCTCTTCTGAGCGTCCACTTCGAGGAAGCCAAAGCCCTTTTCCGTGCCCTTAACGACCCCTTCCGCGCGCGGCGTCTGGGAATGCAGTTGCTGTTTAAGCTGCGCTAGCAGCGGGTTATCCTGAAACATAATTAGGTATTTTCGTGGCTAAAAGAGCGGCTGACATTTTTACGCGAATATGCCTGCCGCAGCAAGCGCTGTTTCAGCAATTTACGTCTGCTGACGCACATTGCCGAGGGCGATTTTCAGACGATTCATCCATCCGCAGAGCCCGCTCCAGATCAACAGATCGATTGCTTGTTGCTCAGAGAGTCGATATTCCGCGAGGGGCGTTAACTGGGCGGCGCTAAACCGGTCAGGCGAGCGGGTTAACAGCTGCACCGCGGTCACGAGAGACCGGGCCTGAGGATGCTGCTGGAGCCAGTGATGGAGGGCCTGGTCGCCCTCCCGCAGATGGCTGGCGAACTCCTTTTCACCCTGCCAGTGGGGGAGCCAGGCGTCAAAACAGGTGGGGCTGCCATTGGTGCGCGCCGTGAGTAAGGCGACCTGCGGGCCAAAGGTATCATCCGTGCTGAGCTGGCGGATCAAGGTCTCCAGAGGCGCGAATAACTGTGGGTCGCAGGCCAGCAGCGGCGCCAGCTCGCCCAGACCGGGCAGCGACTGCCAGCCGGCGATGCGCCGCTGACGCTCATCATCGGCATACTGCAGGTCGGGATCCGCAATGTCTGCCTGCCATGCTCCCGGCGGCGGGGCGAACAGTTCCGCGGGTGCCTCCTCTTGCTGGGGCATACCAGGGATCCAGCGCACCGGAAAGCCCTGGGCCGCCTGCAGGACGGCAATCGCCCGCGCCTGGAAGCCGACGAATCCGATAATCTGGTTGAACAGAATAATGTCCCGACTGGTTAAGCCCACTTCGTCCAGCTGGCTACGGGAGAGAGCGTTAATAACCGAGGGCGAACCGGCAAGCTGACGAGCATATTGCGTGATTTGCGCCAGACGACGGTTGCTCTCGCGCGAGGAGTCGGGGCCTGGCAGGGGAGCAAGGCGGGCGGCGTAGTGGTTACACAGCCGCTGGACGCCGTAGACCTGGGCGACGGTGAGCGCGGTGCTGAGTCGATCGTAAGCGGTAAAGGTCTGCAGGCGACTCACCGCCACCTGGTCGGGAAATAGCAGTTCGGCCAGCTGGCGTGCGGGGTGTAGCCAGTCAGCGTGGGCACTTAGCCAGGCGGCCGGCAGCGTCAGGTCCAGCAAAAAGCGGTCTTCAACATGGGCGGCTTCAGGGACGAGCGGCAGGACATCCACCGGGCAGATTGTTGACTGGGTTTCGTGATACCAGTGATTTTTGCCATTCACGCGGCGTGGCTCCATGGGCTTTCCTTGTTCGGTATGTGGCGAACCGCCGTTCCGCGGATCGTTTATGCAGAACTATCCTGGCGTAACCCGGAAGCAGGAGAAAATATTGATACGTGCTAACAAATAGCCGATTGGAATAACAGGTGGGGTGTAAGGCGTGGGGGAGGGAAGAACCCTCCTCACCGGGGCGAGGAGGGGAAGGAACTTATTTCAGTTCCAGCTCGTTCATGGCGGCGATATTGAACCCGCCGTCAACGTGAACGACTTCACCGGAGATCCCCGCAGACAGGTTGGAGCACAGGAAGGCTGCGCTGTTACCCACATCTTCAATGGTGACGGTGCGACGGATCGGGGTGACCGCTTCGCAGTGCGCCAGCATTTTACGGAAATCTTTAATACCGGACGCGGCCAGCGTACGGATAGGACCGGCAGAGATGGCATTGACGCGAACGCCTTCCGGACCCATGGCGTTAGCCATATAGCGGACGTTAGCTTCCAGAGAGGCTTTGGCCAGACCCATCACGTTATAGTTCGGGATCGCGCGCTCTGCGCCCAGGTAGGAGAGCGTCAGCAGAGCCGAACCCGGGTTCAGCATGCCGCGGCAGGCTTTGGCCATTGCCACGAAGCTGTAAGCGCTGATGTCGTGCGCGATTTTAAAGCCGTCGCGAGTGACAACGTCAACGTAGTCGCCGTCTAACTGGTCAGCCGGGGCAAAACCGATTGAGTGGACGAAACCATCGAATTTTGGCCAGACTTTTTCCAGCTCGGTGAACAGCGCGGTGATGCTCTCATCTTCAGCAACGTCGCACGGCAGCACAATGTCAGAACCCAGCGCGGCAGCAAACTCTTCTACGCGACCTTTCAGTTTCTCATTCTGATAGGTGAATGCCAGTTCCGCGCCTTCGCGGTGCATTGCCTGCGCGATGCCGTAGGCGATGGACAGTTTGCTGGCGACGCCAGTGATCAAAATGCGCTTACCGGAAAGAAAACCCATAGCTTTAATCCTTATCGTTATTGCTTATTTTTACTTTAACAATCATAACGTTAACATTGTTATTTCAAAATAACTCAAATTTAGCCGGGAATTATATCCCACTGACGACCCCTTGTGTCACGATATTTTTCAGCCGGTCCGCGCCGCGCGGGGCAAAAGTACATCGCGATAGCTGCAGTATATCATCTCTCCTGACGATTATTTGAGCGCGATCTCCGCCAGCAGCAGGCGTCCATTGCTGCCCACGGGACGCAGATTCCGCGGGGATCCACCGCGCCAGCAGAGGCCGCTGCCGGCCGCGCAGCGTCGCCCGGCCAGATCCCACTCGCCTTGTAGAACATAAGCGACCCCCTCGCTGGCAGGGCATTGCAGGTCGCTAACGACCTGAACTGTCGCCGACGCGCGCCCGCGCTGAGTCATGATATTGAAGTCCAGCCCTGGCGCAACGATCCCGACGCTGGACAGCGCCCATTCGCCGGGGAAAGCCCACGGCTGCCAGAGCGCCAGCGGTTGGTCGATATTCTCGCCACACAGCCGTAGCGGCTGCCCCGCCAGCAGAGTAATGACCCGGTCGACGCCAGGAAAGGGGGAGAAAGGGCCATCCGCCTGCAGGGTGGCAATACTCGCTCGCCAGAGAAAAGGGGCATCTGGAGCGGGTACGCAGATGATTTCGCGCGTCTCTCCGCCGCCGTTTTTCCACGGCGTGACGGGGAGCGTCGAAAGTTGAAAAGGGATCATCATGGGCAGCATACCTTAGTTAATCGCTTCCGGCGTCAAAAATAAGCACCGCCTTGAGCTAGTTTAGTAACTTTCTGCAATACAAATATTTTACATATTCATCACAAAATGAGAGTGCATGCAAGGCGGTGAGTTGTCAATGCTTGTATATACAAGAGCGATTGAGTGAGGTGATATTAATAACTTGAGTGAGGAACCTATGTCTTCGTTTTCGTCTACAGACGGGCAGTCAAAGAGCAATTATGCTGGAATGAGTGAAAGGCGGTCGATTGATTACATCCCGGAAAGCGAACGGCATGGACACCCTTTTAGCCAGTTCACCCTTTGGTTTGGCGGCAATCTGCAAATTACGGCGATTGTCACTGGCGCTTTAGCCGTTGTGCTGGGCGGCGATGTAGTGTGGTCTCTGGTCGGGCTGCTGGTCGGTCAGATGCTGGGGGCGGCGGTGATGTCTCTGCATGCGCTGCAGGGACCGCGACTGGGACTTCCGCAAATGATCCTTAGCCGCGCCCAGTTTGGGGTTTTTGGCGCGGTGGTGCCGCTGGTGCTGGTTTGCGTCATGTATATCGGTTTTTCTGCCAGCGGCACCGTATTGGCCGGGCAGGCAATGGCTAAACTACTGAATATCAGCCACGTAGCCGGGATGCTGATATTCAGTGCGATTATTATCGTTATCGCCGTCCTCGGTTATAAGGTGATCCACAAGCTGGGCAAACTGGCGAGTATCGTCGGAATTCTCGCCTTCGTTTATATGTTCATCACGCTGCTACTTTCAGCCGATCTCAGTGCGCTCGCGCACAATAACCATTTTTCGCTGCCGACGTTTTTATTAGCCGTATCGCTCTCCTCATCGTGGCAGATCGCTTTTTGCCCCTATGTATCCGACTATTCGCGCTACCTGCCACGCGATGTTTCCGCCACGAAAACGTGGTGCTCAGTGTTTTTCGGCACCGTATTGGGTACCCAAACGTCGATGACGCTCGGGGTTCTGACAGCGGCCATTGCCGGCAGCGCGTTCCCTGGTCACGAGGTGAGCTATCTGGTGGGATTAGGTAAGAGTCAGGCGATGGCCATGGTTATCTATTTCGCCATCTGTTTTGGTAAAATTACCTTCACTACCCTCAATGCGTACGGCAGCTTTATGTCGCTGACCACCATTGTTTCCGCCTTCCGCCGGCAAACCGTGCTGTCGCAAAAGTGTCGCATTGCATTCGTGGTGCTGATGGTGACGGCTTCCTGCATTATCGCGTTGCTTAGCGAACCCGCTTTCTTAAAGCATTTCACGCATTTTCTTCTGTTTCTGCTGGCGTTCTTCGTGCCGTGGAGCGCCATCTGTCTGACGGATTATTATCTTATCTCGAAGGGCGCCATCGATATTCCGGCGCTAAGCGACCCGCAGCAACGCTACGGGTTCTGGAACCTGTACGCGATCACCCTGTTTATCGTCGGTGTGCTTATCCAGTTGCCGTTCATTGAGAACCCGTTGTTCCATGGTTCGCTCACGTGGATCTTCGCCGGTAACGATGTCTCATGGATAATAGGCTGGTTTGGCACCGGGGTTCTTTACTACGCGCTGCGCCGCTTTGACCGCCGGTCGCTGCCGGCGCAGAGTCTTTTCCCTTCCACCTGAATGACAAGGGCGGCGTGAGGGCCGCCCCTGCCGTTGCCTGCCAGCTATTTCCCGTCTTTGCGCCAGGCGTCGGCGGTGAGGGCTTCCCCGAAGTGGCCGGCGATCAGGCGCCGGGTCAGGTCGTGCAGCGGCGAGGCCAGCACATCGGCAGTGCTGCCGCGCTCGACCACTTCGCCGTTATGCATCACCAGCACCTGATCGCTGATGTGTTTCATCATTCCCAGGTGCTGAGTGACATAGATATAGGAGATGCCCTGTTTCTCCTGCAGCTCCAGCATCAGGTTGATAAGCTGGGAGCGCATCGACATATCCAGCGAGGCCAGCGCCTCATCGCAGACGATAACCTTCGGGCGCAGGATCAGCGCCCTGGCGAGGCCGAGACGCTGCTTCTGACCGGGCGCCAGCATATGGGGGTAGTAGCTGACGTGGTCCGGCAGCAGACCGACCATGCGCAGGGTGTCGATTATCTGCTTCTGCCGCGCCTCGGCGTCGAGATCGGTATTCAGTCGCAGCGGAAAATCGAGGATCTGCGAGATGCGCTGACGCGGGTTCAGCGAGGTCGACGGATCCTGAAAGATCATGCGAATCTTCTGACTGCGGTAGGAGTAATCCCCAAAAGTCAGCGGATGATCGTCAATCAGCAATTCGCCGCTGGTGGGTTCCACCATGCCCGCCAGCATCTTCGCGAGGGTCGATTTCCCGGAGCCGTTCTCGCCGATAATCGCCAGCGTCTGCCGTTCGCGCAGGGTAAAACTCAGCGGTTTAACCGCCTCAACCGTCTGACGGTGAAACCAGCCGGTGCGGTAGCGAAAGGTCTTACTGAGTTGGCGAACTTCCAGCAATGTTTCGACCATTTCACTCTTTCTCCATGTTCAACGGGAAATGACAGGCGTACAGATGGTTGCGCGCCCCGGTAAGACGCGGCGTTTCGATACACTCCCGCTGGGCGTACGGGCAGCGCGGCCCCAGCCGACAGCCGATAGGCAACTGCTCCAGCAGCGGGATCGCTCCAGGCAGGGTGTTGAGGCGACTTTTATGCGGCATGGCGCTACCGAAATCCGGGATCGCGCGGATTAACGCCTGGGTGTAGGGGTGATGTGGGAGGGTGATCAGCTCTTCGCTGGGCCCACTCTCCACCGTCTGCCCGCAGTACATGACGTTGATTTTATCCGCCCATTTGCTGAGCATTTGCAGGTCATGGCTGATCAGCAAGATGGTGGTGTTGTTGTTCTGGTTGAGCCGCGTCAGCAGGCGAATAATCTGCGCCTGGGTGGTCGGCTCCATGGCGTTGGTCGGCTCGTCGGCAATCAGCAGACGCGGCTGGTTGGCCAGGGCGATGGCGATCATCACCTTCTGGCACTCGCCCTCGGTCAGCTGATAGGGGAAGCTGCGCATGGCATCTTTGTGATCTTTAATGCCGACGCGGTGCAACAGCTCGATGGCCCGGCGCTTGCGCCAGCCCAGCCGTTGCCACCAGCGGCCCTTGTAGGTCCAGCCGGGGATACTCTGAATCAGCTGCTGGCCGATGCGCTCAGAGGGATCGAGGCACGACTGGGGCTCCTGAAAAATCATCGACACGTTATGGCCGATCAGCTTCCGGCGCTCGCGGTTCGACAGTCGCAGCAGGTCAATGTCATCGAAGCGCATGCGGTCGGCCGTGACCCGCCAGTTGTCTTTGGTCACGCCGCAGATAGCTTTGGCAATAAGGCTTTTCCCGGAGCCGGATTCCCCCACCAGGCCGCGGATTTCGCCTTCGGTCAGCGTCAGGCTGACGCGATCGACGGCTTTTACCCAGCCTTCGCTGGTTTTAAATTCAATGGTTAAGTGACGAATATCGAGTAACGGCATTATTCTACCCCGGCAATGATCGCCCGGCGAATACCGTCGCCCAGCAGGTTGACCAGCAGTACGCTGAGCATAATCGCCGCCCCGGGGAGCATCACGGTCCACGGCGCCACATAGATAAGCTCCAGCGCATCGCCCAGCATGGCTCCCCATTCCGGCGAAGGCAGCTGGGCGCCGAGATCAAGAAAGCCCAGTGCGGCAATATCCAGAATGGCCATCGACAGGGCGCGAGTGATCTCGGTCACCAGGCCGGAGGCGATATTGGGCAGGATGGCGAACAGCAGAATATTCAGCGTCGAGGCGCCGTCGAGGCGGGCGGCGATGATGTACTCTTTCTCCAGCTCATCGTGGACCATGCTGTAGACGGAGCGCACCATGCGCGGCAGCAGCGCCAGCCAGACGGCGAACATCGCATGGCTCAGATGCGGCCCGGCAAAGGCGACGACGATAATCGCCAGCAGCAGCGAGGGGATGGAGAGCAGGGTGTCGAGGATATGGTTCATCACCGCCGAGCGCAGGCCGTGGGTCGATCCGGCAATCACGCCCAGCACCAGACCAAACAGCGTGGCGCCGAGGGTGACGACAAAAGCGCCGCCGACGGTGGGCGCCGCGCCGCTCAGCAGTCGGCTCAGCACATCGCGGCCGAGGTCATCGGTTCCCAGAAAGAAGGAGACTTCGCCATAGCGCGACCACGACGGCGGCAACAGCTGGTAGCCGAGGAACTGCTGGTCGATGCCGTAGGGGGCGAACCAGCCGCCGAAGACGCAGAGCAGCAGCAGGCCCGCGCAGCCGTACAGACCGATCATCGCCGTGGTGTCGCCATAGAACTTACGCCATACGGTGCGCAGCGCGCCGGGCGGACGCTTTTCCAGATAAACGCTATCGTAGGGCATATGAATCCGTTTTAAGTTTGTTAGTCATGCTTTAAGTCTTTTCAAAAATCCAGCTAATAACAACACCTTGCCAGCTTTGAGTGTTTTAATTTTGTGTGTTCTGCATTGATTTGAAGGTTATCAATTTAACCAAAATGTGTACACTGATGTGTATATCATCTTCCGGAGTGTACACATTGCTTACCGACACAAAATTAAGAAAAGCTCTTGGCAAAAAGAGAGACCAGATCGAGGTCATATCGGACGCTCATGGTCTGAATGTCCGGTTGTCTACTTCCGGCAGTATAACATTCTTTTACCGCTACAGATGGAACGGGAAAGCCGCTCAGCTAACGATTGGCGATTATCCCACCACCTCCTTATCTCAAGCTCGCGAACGTAGACAGCAGTTCAGGGCCTGGTTGACAGAAGGACTAGATCCGAGACGGCAAACAGTTCTGGAGAAACAGAAAAAAGTCGAAGCGCTCACCGTCAAAGAGGCTTTCGATTACTGGGAAAAGTATTACTGCATCCCTGAAGGTCTTGTGAAAATCAAGGTTAACCGGCGGGACTTCAATAACCATATAGCGCCTGTCCTGGGGAATATGATTGTTGATCAGACCACTAAAGCGCACTGGCTTAACCTTTTTGATGGCATGGGGCGAAGAGTTGTCACTGGTCAGATGCTTGGGCTGATGCAGCGTACGTTCCGTTTTTGCTCCAATCGAGGGGTAATTAATGTGAACCCAATTGAGAGCCTTAGGCGCTCTGACGTAGGTCTCACAGCATCCGTAAAAGATCGCAGATTGAGTGATGAGGAAATCAAAACAGTTTGGAACATCCTTCCTGAATTGAAGTACAGACAACAGCTGATAATGAAGTTTCTCATCATGACTGGCTGCCGGAGTACGGAGATCAGGACAGCAAGATGGGAGTGGTTCGATTTCCATGAGCAAACGTGGACCATTCCGGCAAGCGATTATAAAACCGGGAAATCGGTCAGAAGGGCACTTCCCGAGGCAGTAGTAAGAATGATGTTAGCAGAGAAGGAAACGTCAGTTTCAAAACACGTTGTGACACTGTCACGCTACAGAGGGCCAGAAGATGACAGACCGCCACTACAACCAAACGTCGCTCTGTTTTCTGCTCAGATTATAGCTAAAACAGGCATGAAGCCCTGGTCTCTCCATGACCTCAGAAGAACAGTGGCGACACGCCTTTCTGAATTAGGTGCGCCGCCACATGTTGTGGAAAAACTGCTTGGCCATCATATGGCAGGTGTTATGGCACGTTATAACCTGCATGATTATCTGGATGATCAGCGTCACTGGCTTGCTGTTTGGCAGGATCACATTGAGAAGCTGGTTGGTCAGCCTCTGGTTTGATCCCCACGTTATCTTCCCAGGCCAGCAGGTCTGAAAGTCTCCACCTTTTAGGGCTGCCATTTATTTTAGGCTGCGGGAATGGCTGAGCAAAGTAAGAGGGCATCCGGGATGGAGTGCTCCAGAAATAGAGTGTGCTGCGCGATATTTTGTATCTGGACAGAACGTCATCGGTTATCAAAATTTCATCTGATTTATGAGATGTATTAGTCATAAAAACCCCTTAGTTACATTGTCCAGGCAGATGGTGTAGCCGGCGCGCGCAGCTCATGGCTGTGGCCACATAGCTACTTTTTCTGTTAACAACTTCTACAGTGATCTTTGAGCCTTGAACCACCACCGTATAAGTTCTTTTCGTTTTCTGTCGCCCGTAGGCTCCATAAAGCTCAACGTGTTTTGCCAGTGCCGCATCGCACGCCTGGCGGCCCAGTGGTGATTGTTTGCTTCGGTTAATCAGTCGCATATTCACCTCATACAAAGACATCAACCGGATCGCCAGCTGCGCGCGCGTTGTCGTTCGCTTCACGGCGGAGGCCGAGAACATAGCCAACGGGATCCCAACTGGACAGAATTGCATTGAGCTCTTTATGGCTGTGCCAGGTTGTCAGGCGTTTTTTAAGCTCGCTGGCGCAGGCGCGCACGTTCGCCCGGGTGGGGCCGGCCATCTTCATGCATAAGCACAAAGTCAGAAGCAGATCCGAATATTCGTCGGCGGCTGCACGCAATGCTGCCGGGTCGATGCTGGCTTCCAGCTCAGGTAATCGATGTTTAAGACTCATGCTGTCAGCTCCTCAATTCGTTTGAACTCAATAACCCAAACCCACGGATTGGAATTCCAGGATTCGTCGCCGTAGATTGACGCCCACAGGCGCGCGAACACATCAGCTACACAGTCGCCACTCTTCATGTCGGCGGTACTGCACCCTTCGCGTATCGCATCGCCGTCACTGATGCTCTTCAGTCGTTCAACCCGCACGTTGGTGATTTCCAGAAGAATGCGGCTGGCCCAGCGCGGCATGTGGATAGATGGTCGCCAGCAGCAATGCAGTTCATCATCTGCATCGTAAAACTCTGGCGCTGGCACTCCATCAGCCTTATAAACGCAGAATTTGGGCTTCTCAAACGGAGTGGGGTCTTTGCAATAGCTATCCATTAGGTCGTAGTCGAACAGTGGCCCCTGAAACGTCTCTCGCACCCAGATGCGATCACCGACGACACCGAACGGACAATGGATTGCGATATCTTCAATTTTCGGCAACAACAGTCCGTTAAGAGGTCTGCTTAACCACTTACCGGATAAACTTCCGCTTAATGTTGCCTCTGGCTGCGGCTTGATGATTCGCCGGGTCTGCGTTTTCCTGCCGCTCAGCAGCGCCCGCACCATCTCAGCGTTAAAAATCATTCCGCGTTCAGTAATTTTCGTCATATCGTTACCGGGAGGGTGAACCCTCCCGCCTCCCTTAGCCCACGTATTCCGGTTTCATGTCGTCCAGGGTGATGCGGAACTGGTCATACAGTTCATCACCGAGGTGGCGGCGCGATGAGGTCAGGGTGCTTTCTGCCTTCGCGAATAACGCTTCGGCTTCCGGATCCCCCGGGTTAGGAAGTGAATTTATGGCGGCCTCAACTTTGTTCTTCGCATCAACAAGGTAGTAGCGTTTCACCGCCTTACTCTTCAGTTCGGTATACAAAGCAGTACCCAGCAGAGCTTTCTGTGATTCGATGTCTACACGAATGGCTTTGGCCTGGTCCACTGAGTCAGCTGTATCAATCCGCTCTCGGAGTTCGTGAGCAACAGAGTCAACGTTAGATGCAGGCTCTTGCGTGTTGGTGGAATCGCCAACGGAGTGTGTTATTTCATTCAGCGTGACCTTTTCTGTCTGCGCCGGGTTGATAACCCTTTCTTCGCGTTCGTCAATTTCATCGGCGGTATAGACCCCGAGGATCACATCCGGGCAGTACAGTCGCGCCCAACGTTTAACGGCGAGATAGGCCAGTTGCTGACGGGGGTCGCTCGCCCACAGTGTAGAGTTGCGGACTTGTGCCTGCGAAAGCATCAGCACAAGCTCGCGAGGTTCTGATTCTCCTTTGAGCGTTGCCCAGGCGCGGACGCCCACGCCAGCTTCATCTTGCAAATCCCAGCCCGGCGCGATGTAGTCGTTACCTTTGCCGCTGGTTTTTTTAATGAAGCGGCCAACGATATTTTCCCATGCACCAAACCATTCAAAATGGATCCGGTCTTTGGTTGGAGCCATGGTGTTAATTACCGCATTCACCAGCTGTGCCTCATAGCCAAGCACACCTGAGTTACCCACGATGAAGGTTTTCTGTGCCACTGCAAACGGATCCATACCCCAACGCGCTGCCTGCATCACTACAGCCATGCACACATCTGGTTTCCCGCGATAATGCTCAGGCACGAAGTTTCCACTATTGGCCATTACTTCCGAGAGCGTGCGCAGGCGGTTGAACAATTCACCGTTCGTCAGGATAGAAACGTTGTCGATCTTCTGGGTCTGGTTTTCAGTAGTTGCGACTAAATTGGACATTGTTATTCCCCCTTATGCCTGTACGCGCAGCGCTTCGAGACGGCGCATATCAAAATCGTTAAGTTCTTCGGTGTAGTCTTCGGTAATCGGCGCCGGCCATTCGCCAGTGTCGAAACCGTTCGCGATGGCACGCATTGCTTTGCGATATTCCAGCATGCCGAGTTCCAGCAGTTCTTCGGATGCCTCGATGATGGCGATCCAGTGGTAGTTCTCGTCTTTGTTGACGAATATCCAGAGGAACTGGTCAAGGGCTGCGGTTTCGCAGTACATAGCCGCGCTCAGGTGGTAATCGCGCTCGATGATTTCCCGGTGCAGCTTCGCGCGCAGGCCTTCCTGCTTAATGTTCCACATACTGATGGTTTTCAGGTCCGCACCAATGCGCAGGCCGCCCATGTCTATCTCAAGGTCAGGGCGCACGCGAACTTCCAGCCCGGTTTCCTCATCAATGCCGAAATAGCTCACCTCGACGGCACGGCTCGGGGGCGTCAACAACTTGCCAGCGGTCGGGTGATTCAACAGTGCTTTCTGAATGGCCAGTGCCGTAGCCAGCTGCTGGCGGGTAACCAGCACTTTTCCTTCCGGGTTCTCGCGCCATGCATCCAGCAGCTCATCGGCAAATACGGCATCCGGCTTAACCGATTTCACGGCCTGAATCAGATCCGCCTTAGTACCTGATACTTTCAGCGGCTGCGCCTTCTGCGCTTCCTGAGCAACCATGTCAGGGTTAATGATTGCCAGCTGTTCCAGTAAGGCATCGCGGCTGCCGCTGGTTTTAACTGGTGAGGGCTTCTGCATTTCCTGAGCAACCAGATCCGGATTGATGATTGCCAGAGTTTCCATCAGCGCTTCCCGGCTGCCACTGGTTTTGAGCTGTGGCGGCAGGGTGGCGTTGAATTCCTTGATACAGGCTTTCATTGCAGCCGCGGTCTGTTTCTGGCCTTCTTCAATGCGCTGGAAATTAACTGGCAGAGACATGTAGCTCTGTCCTGTTTCGTTGATATCGTTCCCCAGAGCGGTCTGCGCTGGCAGACTAGCGTTGTGTTCTTCAATGAGTGCTTTGATCTCATCGGTGCTGAGGGGGGCGATCAGGCTGGCGTTGTGCGCCTCCAGCAGCGCCTTGATGTCGTCAGCATTCAACAGCGGCGGAAGCCCATTGTTGTATTCGTCGATAAACGCGCGGATCGTCGCAGTCGTGGTGAAGGCGCCTTCCGGGATTTCCGGCTCGATACTGAATTCTTTTTCCAGTTGATCAGGTTGCAGCGCCAGTGCATGCACCAGATTGCCCATATCCAGAACAGGAGAGCGCACCTTCTGGATGGTTTTGGATACGTGGCGCGCCTCGAAATACATCAGCGATACCCGGGCATCTTTAACCATCGTTGAGCTGATGCCGTTAGCGGCGTGGTAGACCTCATTTGGCACGCCTTCATATCGACCAGGCTCGAAATACTCCGGCCATGCTGGCGCTGCTTGTTCAGCCTCTTCCTCTTCATCGCTATGAGCACTCTCTGAAACCTGGCTTTTCAGCACTTCGGCGGTAAGATCCGGGCAGCGTTCAGCCAGTATTTTGCTCATGTTCACGGCAATTGTTTGCGCAGGAGGCTCATCAGCACCTTCGCCTGCTGATACCGCATTATCATTTTCGTCTTCGACCGGCTGAGCCGTTTCCATCTGCACATCGCTGGTGGTTCCCCCGGAATTAGCTGGATGTAATTTTTCTTCTGCAGCGCGCTGGCGCGCCTGGTCCACGATAGAAAGTGCTGGTGCTGGTGCTGGTGCTGGCTGGCTATCCATCAGACCATCAATCGAAAAAACACCATTGCCCATGTTTGAAACTTCAGGCTGTTTGGGTTTGGTCAGGTCTTCTGTTATCCACTTCGGATCCGTGGGGTCACTGATGCCTTCGACATATTCACCACGTTCGGAGGCCAGAACCTGATTAGCGTCAGGACGTTTCTTTTGAGCTTCTTTCACCAGTTCGCTGCCAATTACCTGAAAGTCAGTTGGGAGAGCTTCCAGGTCAGGCACACCTTCATCTCCATCGATAGCCTTTTTCACAGCGTCCAGAGTGACGGCGGCAGATGAAACATGACCAGCTTTTTCAAGCGTCTCAGCAGAAGGGGCGTCATGTTTATGCTCGGTCAGGTTCGCATTGATATAGGTCTGCAGACTTACCGGGAAATGGTGAATATCGCTGGTGGCGCCACGAATAAGGGCAAAAATCGCTGCGCGGGAATAATCCAGGATGCCTGCGACCTTGCGCAGCGCTGCAGACCATTCCTTGAACGGACTTTCTTTCTTCTGGACGATCTCTTTGGCCCGGCGGTGAATTGATGCCGGGAAATTGTAGATATCGAAATCCATTGGCATTGTGGCCAGGGCTATTTCTACATCGAGCGTATCAAGGGTATGGGTGTAGTCAGGGTTGCGATCGGTTTTATTACCGCCGCCAGCATTCGTACCTGCATCGGTTTTCAAAACCGAAGAAATGCAGTTACCGGCAGCCCATTCCCTGGTGAGAATGCCGCGGTCGATCGCGTTCGTGGCGAACCACAGCTTAGCAAACTGGATACGCTTACCGAGCTCATGCCGTTTCCCTTCCGGGAAGACTTTTTTATTGGCGCTGGTGAATTTCCAGAGCGCCGGCATATCGTATTTTTTGATTTCAGGGACATTCTCGGCGGCCAGAATCAGATCCTGGACGGCTGCGTTATCAGTGTCCATTTCAAGAGCTGACAGCTCCTGCCGGTGAGGCATGCTGATATGATAAACGTGACGTTCTTCGGCCATGTACTGCGCAAGCAGCTGCGCGCGAAAGGGGAGTTCGGCCACGTTAAAAAGCGCGCTGGAATCGTCCTGGTATTCATCACTACCGAAAGTTTCCACGGTCTCATCTTGTACCGCGTCGATAGTGGTATTGGCATCAACCAGCTCGCCAGTAACGGCCTCAGAGGTTACTCCGGCATCATCGATGTGATGATCCGCAGGCACCTGACCTGGCTTCAGAGCCCAGGTGCGACCATCATCGCCGAGCTGGTAGCGTTCGCACCATGAGTAATCGAGAACACCTTCCGCCGGAAGGTCATTGAATACCGGGAAATCGGTGCGAATTGGTTTTTGATATTCTTTGCCGCGGCCTGTTTCGATCCCAGCGTCTTCCAGATCGACGTCCAGCTGCAGAAGGGCGCGAGCTTCTGATTTATTAGTGCGCCAGATTACGGCATCAGCTTTACCCGATTTTTGAGTCGCTTTTATCAGATAAAAATATTCCATGTGATAGCCTCTATTTTGGATGTAGAATCCCCAGGGCCATTGGTAGCGCCCATTCAGGGTGGTCATTGGTTTTGGTAATTTCCGGTGTAACTTTGGTCGGTGGCACCGGACGTACAGCCCGCTTCGGCGGGTTTACGTTAGCCCTCGTGAGCCATCTGGTCGTGAGAGGCGCAACGTTCTGAGCAATACTCTTTTTCTTTCCGTGCGAGCTGGTTCCCCTGGAGGTACAACAGGGTGCTTACCACTGGTTTTCCCTCGATTGCTTTACGGCAGTAACCGCATTTCTTCTGCATTCTTCCCCCTACATTTGCACCGTGAACCCGGCCGGATGCTCGTCCAGTACACCTTTCAGCGGATAACATTCAGCTTTCACGTGTTGCTCTTCTGCAGCTGCCTTGCAGCCATTCTCAGTGTCGTAAACGCCGAGCAGGACATCCTGATTACCGCCCGTCAGCATGCTGACGGTGAGAACCAGGGCAAACATCGTGCTCATAAAGGGTCTCCTTTTTGCGCGAGCATGTAGCACACCCGGCGGATGAAAGCTGACAGCGGACTTAAACGAACAGCCTGCTGACGAGCGGGTTTGCGTGCGAAATCATTCATAGAAATATCTCCCTCAGTACGCTGAAAAGCGCGATCCAGATGAAGAGCCCAACTACTGCCGAAATGACCAGGGCTCTGATGCCGTGCTTGCTCATTTCAACCTCTGCCTTGTCGCCGGCCAGCGGAACGTTTACCACCTGACAACAATGCGTTTGTTGTCGATGTGAATAACGTTACAAGGTAAATTTGCTTTTTACAAGGAGAAATACAAGAAAATGTTGTTATTGAGGGCGTGGGGAAACGGCTATCCGATATGGATAGCAGCTAATCATATGAATTTAATCGTTAATATCTTTGATGATACTGAGAACGTCATCCTTGAGGAGGTCTAGTTCTTTTAAAGTGGCTTTTGCGTGGACTATTAGCCTGTTCTTCTCGGCTTCCGGCATCTGGTTAAAGAGAGCTAAAAGGGCTTTCTCTTTGTCATCCAGTTCGTTCCGGCCAGGCGCTTCAGGTTCTGTCTGCGATGAAACATTCTCACCATCTTCGTCTGGCGGCATGAAAAACCAATGCTCAGGTTTACCAGTTACAGCCGCAAGTCTTTTAAGGCGCTCACCGCGTGGAGTTGTTTCACCTTTGGCCCATTGTTGAACAGCCTGAGGAGAAACAGTAACTCTCCTGGCAATCTCAGATAGGTTCCAGCCAGTTTGATCCTGGATGAGCTGGAGCCTGCGGACAAAGTTTTCATGCTGTTCTGTTTTCATATTTATCATTTTACAAGCCTTACTTGTAGAAGACATTGCAAGATTAACACAAGAAAAACTTGTTATATCTAATTTGGTGATGTAATGTTTTCTTGTATCTCCAAGGAGGCTTTATGAATACGAATCTAAAAACCATTATCTGCTCAATCATGAGCCAGACCGAGCTGGCTAAACGACTCGGCACAACCCCTCAAACAGTTAGCCTTTGGCTGAATAGCGAGACCCCCGCTCATCGCGTAATTCCAGTTTGTGAGGCTCTCGGATGGAAGGTTACCCCTCATCAGATGCGTGGTGACATTTACCCAAACCCCACTGACGGCCTGCCGAAACAGGAAGGCTGACTATGCAAACACTTTCCTTTCAACAAAATACCGGATTCAACACCGGCGCCCTGATAAAGCGAAATCAGCTGAGAGAGTCAGATCACGACGCAATTCGTTCTGCTGTTCGCGCCTGGGCTGCAGCTGAGGGCCAGGATGTTGTGTCGGCACATATCATCGATGAGTGGCGCCAGCAGGGCGGCGAGGAGATCGCGTTCCCTGATGATATCAGCCGTGCCCGACAGAAGCTTTTTCGCTACCTGGACAACCCGGCCGATTCTGAGCGCTATCGCGAGTACGTTCGCCTTCTTACCCCGGCAATCATGGCCGTTCTTCCTCTGGAATACCGTCACCGTCTATTGCCCGAAGACAGTTTTATGTCCCGTCTGGCTCGTCTGGAAAAAGAAACCAGCGAAGCAAAGGTTGCCGTTGCTATGGGGGCACCACGCCATCAGAAGCTGAAAGAACTGAGCGAGGGAATTGTCGAGATGTTCCGGATAGACCCTGAGTTAACGGCGCCGCTGATGGCCATTGTTACTTCAATGCTGGGAGTGACGTGATGCTGGAATTCAGAAAGGTGAAAGCCGCGGTGCTGCAACACCTACGGCTTTCGTTGCGAATTAACTGGATCAATTCACAGTGGAAATTATGAACATGAACCAACTGAATTTCAATAACGGGGGCGCCCATGGCTAAAAACTCGATCGACGCGTACGGCGCCAGCGGTAAAAGCAACGTCCTGTTTTTCGAACCGGAAAACCTGCATCTGGTGACCGATACAACACACCCGCTTTACGACGAACGCGTACACCTACCGCTTAATGAAGCTGTGATCCTCAACATCATGGAACTTGGGGTACTCGAACCAATTATCGTGTGGAAGGACCCGGAGACAGGGAAAACCTGTGTGGTGGCAGGTCGGCAGCGCGTAAAGAACGCTAAGGAAGCAAACGCCAGGAGAAAGCGGGCAGGGCTGGAACCCTGGCCGGTACCCGGTATAGCTAAGCGCGGTTCAGCCATTCAAATGGCCAAATACATGGTCAGCGAAAACGAGATAACGCAACCAGATACCCCACTGGGCCGGGCCAAAAAAATGGTTCAGCAGATGGAATACGGTCATGACGAAAATGACATTGCCCTGCTTTTTGGCTGCAGCGTAAAAACGGTCCAGGCAACCGTGGCTCTACTGGATGCTACGCAGGCCGTCCAGGCGGCGGTTGAGGCTGGAAAAGTCACTGTCACTCAAGCGCGTCAGCTGGTCGATATGCCACCGGAAAAGCAACGGGAAACGGTCAAACAGTTAGAGGCAGCGGCAGAGGGTGTAACTGGCCACGAGAAAGCTCGTCGCCAGCGCGCTGTTCTCGGTGACACAAAGCCGCGTCTTAAATCCCGTAAGGAAATTACCCAGCAACTTCAAACCGCCAGCGGCGAATACGCAGCGGCTTTGCGGTGGGTGCTTGGTGATGAAAACACACCAGTTTAAGCAACAACGGGGTCTCTATGCGTGATTACGGCAAGGTGCATACATCATTTTGGATAAGCGATGGAATGCGCCGGGTATCGGATGATGCCAGGTTGCTGGCGCTGTACCTGCTCACCGGGCAACACACAAACATGATCGGATGCTTCAGGCTGCCTGATGGATACGTTTCGGAAGACCTTGCTTGGACTCCTGAAAGGGTTTCGAAAGGGTTTGATGAGCTATCGGCTAACGGTTTCGCAACGCGTGATTCGTCATCGAAATGGGTGCTAATTCGTAACTTTCTGACCTGGAATTCAGTTGAAAACCCAAACCAGGGAATTGCAGCACTTCGTTTGTTTGATCAGGTCCCGGACAAATCTACGGTGAAGCCAGAGCTGGCGCGGGTTTTAGCCTCGGCAATATCCCACATTGGTATCGCAAAACTAAAGGGTTCCGAAAGGGTTCTCGAACCGTTCCTTAACCAGGAACAGGATCAGGAGCAGGAACAGGATCAGGAGGAAGATAGTTCGGGGCATGGCTCCGCCACACCCCCTGACGATCAGAATCAGGACGAAGGCGATAAACCTGAACCTCAAAAAATATACCCGAATGAGTTCGAGCAGGTCTGGTCGGTTTATCCCAAGCGGGCAGGGGGTAACAGCAAATCCGATGCCTTCAAAGCCTGGAATGCCCGAATCAGGGATGGAACCACTACGGCGGAAATCTTCGCAGGAGTGGTGCGTTACGCGGCTTTCGTTAAAGCCGAGGGAATCCTCAACACGCAGTACGTGAAACAGGCGAAAACGTTTTTTGGCCCTGGTATGCATTTCAGCGAACCGTGGGCGATTCAGCAGGCGCCAGGCGCACGAGATCCCAATCAGATTTCGGAACCTGACAAAACCATCCCATCGGGATTCAGGGGGTAGCGATGAAAAACATGATTGGTACCGGGAATGCACTGGAGCGACTGAAAAAACTCATTCCCCCTGGCGTTCAGCCAAAATTCGGCAGCGTTGATGAATGGCGTGCCTGGCAAGCCGAAGAAGGCCGTAAGCGCTGTGAGGAACTGGAAAAACAAAACCAGCGTGCACGTGCAGAGAAAATCTTTGGACGTGCAGGAATTCAGGATCTGCACCGCGGCTGCACATTCGCGAACTATCAGGTTGAGTCGGATGGCCAGCGTCGGGCGCTCTCGATGGCGAAAAGTTACGCGCAGCAATTCGGCTTAGGGTTTGCGAGCTTCGTATTCAGCGGAGCGCCAGGCACCGGGAAAAACCATCTGGCGGCCGCAATCGGAAATCACCTGCTGGCTGGTGGCCGCTCTGTGCTGGTGGTGACTATTCCTGACCTGATGCTACGTGTTCGCGAGTGCTATGACGGCGGGCAGTCAGAGGCGTCATTGCTGGACGATTTGTGCCATGTGGACCTGCTTATTCTGGATGAGGTGGGTATTCAGCGCGGAAGCAGCGGTGAAAAAGTCATCCTGAATCAGGTTATCGATCGCCGGCTGTCCTCCATGCGACCTGTCGGCATCCTAACCAACCTGAACTATGAATCGCTGAAGGAAACACTGGGTATGCGGATTCTTGACCGTCTCCAGATGGACGGCGGTATGTGGGTGAATTTTGAATGGGACAGCTATCGCAAAAACGTGCGTCATTTGCGTGTCGTTAAGTGAGGTATGTATGGCTAGAGCATTGTCAGCAGTTGAGCGCAGAGAGTACGTCCGTGCAGTGATTCGGATCACCTGGCATCAGGGGCGACTCACGACCGCCGAGGCAATGAAAAAACTGGGCCTGAGCCGCGCTACTGTTCAGCGGTATTTTTCCGAAGCAGAAGCGACTGGCGAGGTTGTCCGGCATGGTCGCTTGGGGTTGTTCCGCGATCAGCGGGCCGTTATCGACTTTGACATGAAGCGGTTTGGCCTGGTGCCAAAAACGGCTGTTGGTATGAACTACAGCCTGCTGGGCAGTCCTGTATTTCAGCGTGTTCTGGATGTGCAGGAAGCTATCTGCGCAAGTAGGCCGACAACTGCGCGCGGGGAGGCCTTATGACTATCGAGAAAACTCATATCGGTATTGTGATTACCAAAGACGGACCGAAACGTAAAAAGCTGCACGCGACGGAAAGTATGTGGGTGGTGGGAAAAAACGAGTTTTACCACAAAGATACCGGGCGCCGGCACTTTGCCGAGAATACGCGCCGTCGGCTTTTGCTGGAAACGATTGAGAAAATCGGGAGCAAATTATGAGTGAAGTCACAGTGAAGTTGACGAACAAAGCGATCGCAATCATTGCGGACTACATCCAACGCGCCAGTAAGAACGAGCAGCTGCAGGACGCAAAGAATCGTCTGGATAAAAAAATAGCGATGCTCTCTGAAGACGAAAACTGCGATCAGGAGCTGTTGATGGCTGCATTCGTACCAGCGATGACAAATCATACCCGTGATGGTTTTTTTGAAGCTATAGCGGTTGCTTTGGAAGGATCGCAGGCATGAACAAGGAAATGGAACCATCGCTGCAGTATGCCTGCAAACGCATTCTAGAGCTGGAGCAGCTGCTGCTGGTGGATGTACCAGAAACTGTATGGCCCGCTGAAGTAACGATGGTTTTCTCTGAAGTCGAAAACGCCGGTGAATTGCCGGCGCATCACCAACGCCGACTGCATCATCATATCAACCGTATGTGGTTGGAGAAAATGCCGGTATCGTCAATTATCGCCGCGGCTCGTTCGTTGGCATGCGCCATGGGGAAATACGCGTGAGAGAAATCATCGTTGATAACTTTGCTGGTGGCGGTGGCGCCTCAACGGGGATTGAGCTGGCGATTGGGCGTAGTGTGGACATCGCGATAAACCACGATCCGAACGCGGTTGCTATGCATACCACCAATCACCCGGACACGCTGCACTATTGCGAATCGGTTTACGAAGTCAGGCCAAAGGTCGCGACCGCTGGCCGCCCGGTAGCGCTGGCGTGGTTTTCACCAGATTGTCGTCACTTTTCAAAAGCGAAAGGAGCTAAGCCTGTCGAGAAAGCGATCCGTGGACTGGCCTGGGTGGTACTGCGCTGGGGGCTGGATGTTAAACCCCGAGTGATGAAGCTGGAGAACGTTGAAGAATTTAAAACGTGGGGGCCGCTGCTCGCTGGTGAAATGCGTCCAGATCCTGCCCGTGCTGGCGAGACTTTTGAGGCATTCATTGGCATGCTGACCACAGGCATTTCAGCGGATCATCCGGCGCTGGCCGAATGCTGCGAATTTCTGAATATTTCGCTTGATAGCGAGGATGCAGCACGACTGGTAAACGGTTTGGGCTACACTGTTGAGTATCGCGAGTTGCGCGCATGTGATTATGGTGCGCCGACCATCCGTAAGCGATTCTTCATGGTGATGCGTTGCGATGGGAAGCCGATTGTATGGCCGGAAGCCACTCATGGAGATCCTAAATCGCCCGCGGTGCAGGCAGGCAAGCTGGCGCCGTGGCGCACAGCTGCAGAATGCATCGACTGGTCCATCCCAGCCCCGTCGATTTTTGGCCGCAAAAAGCCGCTGGCGGAAAACACGCTCCGGCGCATTGCCCGCGGCATCCAGCGCTTCGTTATCGACAGTGCGTCGCCGTTTATCGTTAAGTGCAACCACACGACAACCAAAGGCAAATACGACTGCTTCCGGGGGCAGCCGCTGACGGATCCGCTGCAGACAATTACGAAAACCCACGGCTACGCAGTCGCGGTACCGCATCTGACAAAATTCCGCACCGGCGCCACCGGGCAGCCAGTTACCGAACCGGTACCTACGGTCACCGCCGGCACGTCAAAACGCCCGGGCGGGAATGGCCACGCTCTCGGCATCGTTGAAGCTGAGCTGGCACCGTTCATGGCTGGTAATGGCGGCAGTGAATACCAGGCGAAACCCCGCTCGCTCGATAAACCAGCCCATACCATCCTGAAAGAGTCGCGCGCCTGCGTCGTCGCTCCGGTTATCGCTCGCCAGTTTGGCGCCAGTGTTGGCCACCGCGCAGACGAGCCCAGCGCAACAATCACAGCGGGCGGCGGCGGTAAATCGCAGTTGGTATCAGCATTCCTGGCGAAACACTACGGCGGGAATTACACCGGTCCGGGCGTCGGGCTGGATGAACCTGCGCACTCGGTGACGACAGTTGATCACCATGCCGTGGTTGCTTCTCACCTCGTGAAACTGCGTGGCACCTGCCGGGATGGCCAGCGCACCGATGAACCGATGCCGACTATAACTGCTGGCGGCCAGCACGTAGGGGAGGTTAAAACGACTCTGGCGGTCGAGGACTATGACGAAGAGCGAGCGCAGCAGGTGCTGGCGTTCCTGCAAGAATTCTGCGGAGAGGAATGCACTGGGCTGGTGGAAATCGCCGGGGTAACTTACCGCATCGTTGATATCGGGATGCGAATGCTGCAACCGCATGAGTTATACCGCGCTCAGGGATTCCCTGAGTGGTACATCATCGATCGCGACTACCGCGGCGTGAAATACGCCAAGGATAAGCAGGTGGCCCGCTGTGGCAATGCGGTACCGCCCCCGTTCGCTGAGGCTCTGGTAAGGGCTAATTTGCCAGAAATGTGCCAGACGCGAGCCGCAGCTTAAACTATAATCCCCCCATACCCTAAGGGGCGGTGCCTAAGCGGAACACACCTACGGTGTTGCATGCAAAATGCGCATTAGTGAATTTTGGACGCAAGGAAAACAGAGTTGGTATCGTTTATGAAAAAATTAATACTTCTGGTTAGTGCTGCTCTTATATCAAACGTGGTGTTTGCTATTGATAATAAAAAAGAAATATCACCTGTGCGTATAAGTTGTCCTGCGCCAGTGATGCCAGTGAAGGCTCAGGCATTGAGAACTGAAGGGAGTGTCGATTATGCGGCGTGGGTTAATGATAAAGGCGAAGTGTACTCAGTAGACATAACGGGCGATGAGGTTTTCTTCAGGGAAACTGAGGTTGCTATTAAAAAGTGTAAGTTTGTGCCAGGCCATCCAGGGGTGTATCGGGATACAATAAAATTCAGTCTGGTAAAACCTTGAAGAGTGCGTTTAACGTCAAATCTCCACCATGTGGGTAACTCCGCTGCATGCTAAAGCGCTGGTGAGAGCTAACTTACCGGAGATGAGCCTGAAAAAAGACATTGCAGCATGATAAAGCCCGCTTCGGCGGGTTTTTTAATAGTGAAAAACATCATGTTAAACAGACTCATAGCCTTTGCAAAAAGAGCCCTTAACCTCTTGACCATTTCACTCTCCCAGTATACTGTTTATTTATACAGTGTTTATGTGAGGTGCTAACCATGAAAGTTGAAGTCACAATTGATAAACATAAAAAACTCCCTGATGGCGCCGTACCTGCGCTCGAACAAGAATTGCTGCGCCGCTTATCTCAGTCTTATGATGACTGCAAATTAACCATTCGACGCACAAGCAACGATGGCCTTAGCGTTTTGGGCGGCGCTGATGGCGATAAAAAACGCGTTGAGCAAATTCTGCAAGAGACATGGGAAAGCGCAGACGACTGGTTTTATTAGTTTAATTGTGATGGTGGCGGCTCTTATCCCAGAGCATCGCATTCGCGTTTCCCTTGATGCTGCTACCCGTTTTTTATGAGTGCGTCTGTATGTCGCTCAGGGGGTAATGTGACAGATGGTATTGACCCAAATCAGCAGGGGAATGTGTGGGCCACCATTACGGACGGATCCGGACATGTGTTGTGCTCATTCCGATTAGCTTTGAATGACCGAATCCTTTTATCGAATATTAATAGTGAAGTATCGGTTAGGAAAATTGCTAAAGATGAACACCTCTGGACAAGAAAATCATTAGTGGAGGTTATTAAGGAAATGAGCTCTAAAAATTGACTCATAACAGCTAGCTACATCATACTTGTAGTGCTGGTCTGAACAACCAGCCACCTGACAGTAATGCGCCACCGGAGAACGTGATGGCGCAGCTTCACTTAATAAAACAATCTCAAGGTATCCTGATCCCCGCGACGCCGGAGACCAGTGATTTTCTGCAATCAAAATGCAAGCTCGGATCCGTTCTGGAAGCCGATTATAAGCTTGTCCGCAATCCGGCGTTTCACCGCCGTTACTTTGCTTTACTCAATCTCGGCTTTGAATATTGGGAACCTACCGGCGGGGCGATTTCGTCTAACGAGCGCAGGCTTATCACAGGTTACGCCAAATACCTTGCTGCATATGGCGGGAGTGAATCGGCGTTACTTGATGCCGGCGGGCAATATCTCGACCGAATAGCCGAGAAGCGATCCGGCTATATCAGTATTTGCAAATCCTTCGATGCTTACCGGGCGTGGGTCATCGTTGAAGCCGGCTACTATGACGCCATACAGCTGCCGGACGGCACACTGAAAAAACACCCTCGCAGCATTTCTTTCGCAAGCATGGACGAATGTGAGTTCCAGGAATTGTACAAAGCATCGCTCGATGTTCTCTGGCGATGGATCCTCTCTCGTTCGTTCAACAGCCTGCTGGACGCCGAGAACGCCGCAAACCAGCTTTTAAGCTTCGCGGGGTGATGCCGATGAAACACTCATGGTTTCACCATCTCGAATGCACAACGCAGCAGGCCGAAGAATTGGTAGCGAGATATCGTCAGCGGGGCGTAAAGGTCGAACGAAGCTTAAACCCTGACTTTATGACATGGACCGTCAGCGCGCAGCTGGTGGAGGACAAAAATCCGCCGCGGCCAGACTCTCGCTGGCGCAACAGGATGTGGGGGTGAGTATGGCGAACCTACGTAAAGCGGCCCGGGGCCGCGAATGCACAGTACGTATTCCCGGGCACTGTAATGGCAATCCGGAAACCAGCTTACTGGCGCATTACCGTCTGGCGGGAACCTGCGGAACTGGATGCAAGCCGGACGATACCCAAGGGGCAATTGCCTGCAGTGCTTGCCACGATCTCATCGATGGCAGAAACAGAACCACCGATTACACCCGCGACGAACTGCGCCTGATGCACGCGGAGGGGGTAATGCGCACCCTGGAAATCTGGCGGAAAGAGGGACTCATTAAATCATGAAAATCTACGATATCACGCCCATCGGCAAACCCAGGATGACCAGAGCTGATAAGTGGAAGCAGCGTCCGGCGGTAATGCGCTACCGGGCATTCTGCGATGAGGTCCGTCTGAAGAACGTTGCTATGACGGAGCAGGGCGGACACATAACCTTCGTGGTTCCCATGCCAAAGAGCTGGAGCCAGAAGAAGCGAGTAACGATGAACGGACAGGCACACCAGCAGAAACCAGACGCCGATAACATGATCAAAGCGCTGATGGATGCTCTGTTTACTGATGACGCACATATCTGGGACTTTCGTGTAACAAAAGTCTGGGGTGAATCCGGACAAATTTTAATTTCTGATATCGGAGAAGTGGCCGCATGAAACTGGAAGCATCGTTAAAGCATTTCAGCCCGCAGGGGATGCATATCAGCGACGACGTGAAAAGCACATCGCCGAATCGACTGACCGGAACAGATGTTATGGCGGCCATCGGTACCACCAGCAGTCGTGCGCGCTTCGGCCTTGCCGCTTTCCTCGGAAAGGCTGGTATCAGCAAAACGGACGAACAGCTTGCAATTCAGGCGCTGGCGCAGTTTGCCATCAAAAACGCTCCTAAAAATGTCCGCAAAGCCGCTGGTGACAAGCTCGGCGCCTGCATGTTGACGCTGGCGCAATTTGCCTTTGCGGAATACTCACGTTCGGCGGCCACCAGAGCAACGTGTCAAAGCTGCAGCGGTACCGGCTTTATTTCCCGCCATGAAGATGTAATTAAGCACCCCGGTATTTTCGATGCTGACGGTGTCGAAGTGAAGGCCCCAAAGATTAGAAATGAACTGGTGAAAAGGGTCTGTGGAGTGTGCGGAGGAAAGAAAGTGATCCATGCGCGATGCAGGTGTAGTGGTAAAGGGGAGGTCTTAGATCGCAAAGCGACCAAAGAACTTGGCGCACCGGTTTTCAAAACATGTGAACGCTGCTCTGGTAATGGCTTCTCTGTTGTACCCTCTGCGACGGTACACCGCGCCATTCTGAAGCGTCTCCCGGATCTCCATCAGTCTTCGTGGTCACGCAACTGGAAGCCGTTCTATGAAGGGCTGGTGGATATGCTTCACAAAGGAGAGAGACAGGCAGCGGCTGAATTTGAGAAGGCGACCATTTATTGATGTGATCGAAACAGATGGCGGCAAATTTTTGCACGATAGAGTTGACTTTGCATAAAATTGTCCTGTATTCTTCTAATCATGGATACGTACATCCAAATGAAACTGATTCTGAACCCTGCCAACCGGCGGGGTTTTGCTTTTCTGGGGGAAGCGATGCAGCAGCCATATTTTTTTAACCCGGGCATGACCACTCAACAGCTTGAAGACTGGCTTGGGCAACAGAAAATCTATCTTGCCCACTTCAACCGTCTGATAGCAGAAAAAGCCGCTCTTGAGGAGCGGCTGAGTCAGATCTCTGCGGAGATTGGGCGAGTCGCTACTGGTAGCTTTGAAGGAATACTGAGTTTTCCCTGGGATCCCAGTCCTCTTGTGGAAAATCCTCAACAGGAAAGTGGCCAGTCGGCAGATTGAGTGACGCCAGGACAGCGGCAGCATCTTCTGACATATAACTGGGCTTTAGTTGACTGGCAATGATAAAGAGACAGTCGTTTAGCGAGAGTCTTCTAATCTCTTCAGGTTTCCACTTGGTCATTTCGAAGATAAGGTGATGAAGAGCCTTATCGTTATCAAGATAATAATAATCCGATGAAAAATGTTTCCTGTACTCATCGAGAATACATTCAAGAGTGAATATTTGTCCTATTCGATACCAAACCTGCCTGGCTCTGTAACTGTGTGAGTCTGCCGGTATTGTTTGGGGG
>OGKM01000058.1_pt1 | contig 95357 bp, 82 predicted proteins | sample 1572501 | NCBI WGS metagenome assembly OGKM01 (sample SAMEA2582154, study PRJEB24529) | metagenome | biome: Human gut stool | place: China | collected 2011
CAGCATGGTCAGCTTGCGGCACTTCATGCTCCGGCCCTCAAAGGCAGGCGTGCGGAAGAACTCGGGCATATCGGCGGTATCCACGCTCAGCATGTGGTTGGGCAGAACATCCTTGGTGTAGTCGAACCAGAATCTGCTCATCTGGGTCAGCACCTTGCCCTTGTTGGTCACTTTATTTTTCAGGATCACATCAAATGCAGAGATACGATCGGTGGCAACCATAATGAGGCTGTCGCCATTGTCATAGATCTCGCGGACTTTGCCTTCCTTGATGGGCTTGAATTCAGTCATAGCAAACACTCCATTTTTCCTGATAGCTCTTTCATCAACGTCCTCGCCCGCTCCGGCATTGCAAAGCAATGAAGGGCAGGGTGAGCCGTTTTCCGTTTACCTATTCAGTCTATCACACTTACTGTCCGTTTGGAAGAAACAGATTTCAAGGAAAATCGCCCGCAATTTCCGATTTCTTCGTGAAAAGTGTCAAAAATCAGCAACATTTTTCGTCGAATTGACGGCTAAAGTCGTACTTTCCCGGTTGACAGCGGCTCAGAACATGGTATCATTGAATCATCAGAATTCAACTGCATCAGGAGGTAAGACCTATGGGCAAATTCCCGAAAGACTTTTTGTGGGGCGGTGCCACTGCCGCCAACCAGTGCGAGGGCGCTTACAACGAGGGCGGGCGCGGCCTGTCCAGCGTGGACGTGGTGCCCTTTGGCCCCGACCGCTTCCCCGTGGCGCTGGGCCAGTTGAAGATGCTGGACTGCGATGCCGAGCACTTCTACCCCTCCCACGAAGCCATTGACATGTACCACCACTTCAAGGAGGACATCAAGCTCTTTGCCGAGATGGGCTTCCGCTGCTACCGCCTGTCCATTGCCTGGACCCGCATCCTGCCCAACGGCGATGACGCGCAGCCCAACGAAGAGGGCCTGCGCTTCTATGAGGAGCTCTTTGACGAGTGCCACAAGTACGGCATTGAGCCGCTGGTGACCCTGTGCCACTTTGATACCCCCATTGCCCTGATCAAAAAGTACGGCGGCTGGAAAGACCGCCGGATGGTGGATGCCTACGCTCACTACTGTGAGGTGCTGTTCCAGCGCTTCCGGGGCAAGGTCAAGTACTGGCTGACCTTCAACGAGATCAACATGCTGCTCCACATGCCCTTTATGGGAGCCGGTCTGCTCTTTGCGCCCGGCGAGAACGTGCAGCAGGTCAAGTATCAGGCCGCTCACCACGAGCTGGTGGCCAGCGCAAAGGCCGTCAAGCTGGCCCATGCCATCATGCCCGATGCCATGGTGGGCTGTATGCTGGCCGCCGGTCAGTTCTACCCCCGCACCTGCGCCCCTGCCGATGTGCAGGCTGCTGCCGAGGCTGACCGCGACAACTACTTCTTCATTGATGTCCAGTCCCGCGGCGAATACCCTGTCTGGGCCAAAAAGCGAATGGAGCGTGCAGGCATCGCCCTGCAGGTGGAGCCGGGCGACGAGCAGCTGCTGAAAGAGGGCACTGTGGACTTCATCTCCTTCAGCTACTATTCCAGCCGCTGCACCACTGTGGACCCCGAGTTGATGAACAAGGCCAGCGGCAATGCCATCATGGATGCCATCAAGAACCCCTACCTCAAGGCCAGCGATTGGGGCTGGGCCATCGACCCGGTGGGCCTGCGCATCACCATGAACAGCCTGTATGACCGCTACCAGAAGCCGCTCTTCATCGTGGAGAACGGTCTGGGTGCGGTGGACAAGGTGGAAGCAGATGGTTCTATCCACGACACCTACCGCATCGACTACCTGCGGGCCCACATCGAGCAGATGGAAAAGGCCATCAACGAGGATGGCCTGCCCCTGCTGGGCTACACCACCTGGGGGCCCATCGACCTGGTCAGTGCTTCCACCGGCGAGATGAAGAAGCGGTACGGCTTCATCTATGTAGACAAGGACAACGAAGGCAAGGGCACGCTGGCCCGCAGCCGGAAGGACAGCTTCTACTGGTATAAAAAGGTCATCGCCTCCGACGGCGAAGATCTGGCCTGAGCCAACTGTGAGGAAAGGAATCATAGCACAAGATGACGACACCCCAAATCATTGCGCACCGCGGTGCATCCTATCTGGCCCCTGAGAACACGCTGGTCGCCTTCCGCAAGGCGATGGAGATTGGCGCGGACGGCGTGGAAATGGATGTACAGAAGACCTACGACAACGAGCTGGTCATCCACCACGACTATATGGTGGACATGCACACCGACATCTCCGGCCAGATCTACGACCTGACCATGGGCGAGCTGAAGACCCTGGATTTTGGCAGCTGGAAAGATGCCATCTACGCCAACGAGAGGATCGCCACGCTGCAGGAAGCGCTGGAGCTCTGCGCCGGCATGGAGGGCACCCAGGTGCAGCTGGAACTGAAAAGCCCACTGCAGGACGACCCCGACTTTGTGCCCCGGGTGCTGGATGCAGTCCGCGCCGCCGGGCTTACCGACCGGCTCACCCTCATCTCCTTCCACCACTCTCAGCTGCGGCAGGCAAAGCAGCTGATGCCCGAGCTGAAGGTAGGCGCGCTGACCTACGGCGCTTTCCTCAGCATGGTGCTTCCCCCGCCGGTGATATGGAAGGATCTGGGCCTTGTGAACAGCATGGACGAGCCCTTCAGCGAGGAAAACTGCATCGACCTGCGGAATAATCTCATCTACCGCACTGTGGCCGACAAGGTGGATATGCTCCGCGCCAACTTCCCCGGCGAGACTGTGGAGCAGGTCATCGGCCATCTGGAGGAGCAGGCGGATGTGGCCGCCTACATCAAAACGCTGGATTTCCCTGTGGATATCGTCAGCTGCGAGTACCACACCGCCTACTCCAACCCCGAGCTTGTGAACCAGCTCCACGCCATGGGCATCCAGGCCGCGTTCTGGACCGTGGACACCCAGGACGCAGTCCGTTCCCTGCTGCCCCTTGGCCCTGACTGCATTGTCACCAACCGGCCTGACCGCGTGCGGGAATGGGTGAATGAGGAAATAAAAAAATAAGAAAATAACAAAACGTTCCCGTGCAGGATATCAAAACTGCACGGGAACGTTTTCTATGTCAGCACCGCATTATCTGATGTCTGGCATCGTTATGACGGCGCTCTCCTTGCGAGCACGCTCTGCGCAGAAGACGCCCAGATGCCCATTGATCGAATCTTTGATCGTTGTGCAGGAGATGGAAGGCTCCTCACCCTGAAGCACATGAACAAAGTCCTCCACCAGCCGCAGGTCGCCGCCGCCATGAGAGCCTGTCATGCCGCTCTTATCTCCACCGATCTTCAGGTCTACCACTTCCTCGTTCCAGCCCTTCTCGCTGGCGGTATCTATAGTGCGCACAGTGAAAACCGAATCGTCAAACACGCCCTTGATCTCACCCTTCGTACCAATGATATGGATATTACGCTCCGGCTTCGCGGTGCCGCCGATCATGTTCAGGGTAGCAGTTGCGCCATCCGCAAAATTCATCAACACCGATTGATGATCCACCACCGTATGTTCGCAATCCCACACACAGCGTCCATGGATATTGTCTGTCATCAGCGACTTGCGCTTGTCCTCCAGCGTCGGATTCTCAATATTCTCCAGGCAGTCCCATACATAGAACGCCCACCGATCCGGGTGATCCAGATAATGCTTTTTGGCAGAGTACAGACAAGTCTCCTCACACTGGCAATCCACCAGGCAGCGCTTGCCTGCCCCTGCGGGCTTTTTGGCAGGATCAAACTGGAAGTCACTTCCAAAGCTTGCGATCTGTTTGGGCGAAACGCCGCTCTTCAGCCACATAATGAGATCCATGTCATGGCAGCACTTTGCCAGCAGCATCGGAGCCCCGCATTTTTCCTCGTTGCCCCATTTGCCGCGCACAAAGGAGACGGCCAGATGATGGTAGCTGACATGCTCCGTGGCCTGAATGTTGATAATGTCACCGATCTCCCCGCTCAGCAGTCTCTGCTTGATTGCGACATAGAAGGGCGCATACCGCAGAACGTGGCAGATCATCACCTTCCGCCCGGTCTCTTTTACCACCTTATATAAATAGTTCACTTCCTCCTCGCTGATCGCGAAGGGCTTTTCCAGCAGCATATCATATCCTGCACGCAGGAGCGGAACCGCAGTGGGCACATGCTGGCGGTCCATGGTTCCATTGATCACCGCGTCTGCCAGCTTGGGCCTTTCTGCCAGCTCCTCGGCGTTCCTGAAGCACATTTCCTCCCCGAAGCCATGCATCTCCGCAACCTTTTTCCGCCGGATCGGATCCGGATCTGCTACGCCCACGATCTTCAGCTCGTCCGGGTGTTCCAGCGCATACAGGCTGTACAGGATCGCCCGATGGCCCGCGCCCACGATGATGGCTGTGATCTGCTTACTCATAGTTTCTCTCTTCCTTTCTTTTGAATGGATCTCCGATTCCAATTTTGTTTCCAGCATATCTTTTTGTGCCGGAATCGTCAAGGTGAAGGAGCATGACATTTCATCCCGCACCATGACAAAAGGAAGAAAAAACGCATCTTTGTGGATATTGTGCAACAATCACGCTCAAAAATGAGAAAATCTTTTGTGCGTTTTGTATCAAAAAATGTTGCAATTCCAAAAAGAACATGATATGCTTCTGAGTAAGGAAAAACCACTGGGCGGCAGCGTACGAGCTGAACGGAGGTTATGGAAGCACGGGGATCTTCCCCGTCCCATTCCATAAATCAAGGAGGAAAAGATCTTATGAAAGAAAGAAAAATCAGCAGACGCGCCGTATGCAGCGCTATGGTCGCTTCTCTGGCATTGGGTGTTCTGGAGGGCTGTGGCAGCTCTTCCTCTACTACTTCTTCTGCTGCCGGTTCCGGAGCAGCTGCTTCCAACGAGCGCATCACTGTGCGCATCCTGAAATCCAAGGCCGCAAACGAGGTTGCTGCCGAGCAGATGGATGTCTGGAAGGTCCTGGGCGAAAAATTCAATATGGATTTTGAATTTGATAATCCCCCGCAGGACAACTACAACGAGCGCCTGAACCTTGTGATGATGGATGCTCAGCTGCCGGATATCATTATGGATATGCCCACCACCGAGGTGCTGAAATACGGTGAGTCCGGCGTGATCCTGTCCCTGAACGATTACATCGAGAACAACATGCCCAACCTGAAGAAGGAGATCGACAAGCGGGACGGTGTCGAAAAAGCACTGACTTACAGCGACGGCAATATTTATTATATGCCCATGCTGGATGAGAAGGTCTCCGGCAATATGCCCTACATCGTCCGCACCGACTGGCTGGAAAAGCTGGGCATTGAGAGCCCCGTGACCCTGGAGGACTGGGAGAACTACTGGCATCTGGTCAAGACCACCGACCTGAACGGCAACGGCACCAACGATGAGATCCCCTTCAGCTCCTACGATATGACCGGCCTGCGGAACTTCTGCACCGCCTTCGGCTGCCTGGATGACTTCTACACCGACCCGGACGATGGCGGCAAGGTCCACTACGGCCCCATCGACCCCAAGTACAAAAAGGCCGTGACCTGGATGCACGACATGTACGAGAAGGGCTATATCGACCCTGAGATCATCACCATGGACTACGCTTCCTTCGTGCCGAAGCTGGCCCAGAACGCGGTGGCTTCCTTCTACGGCCCGCTGGGCGGTATGCTGGCTGCACAGAACGCCACCATGCCTGCCTCCTTCCCCGGCTTCCATGTTGAGGCCACCGTCCCCCCCAAGGGCGATGCACAGATCCACTCCTATATTGATCAGGAGCCGCGTGCCATTGCAGCCGCCACCATCACCGCAAGCTGCAAGAACGTTGACCGCGTGGTCGCTCTGCTGGATTACATGTACAGCGACGAGGGCACCCGGCTGATCAACATGGGTATTGAGGGCACTCACTACACCATGCAGGACGGCAAGCCGATTTTCACCGATTATGTAATGAAGAATCCTGACGGCCTGTCTCCCAAGAATGCGATCGGCACCTTCACCTTTGCACAGAGCTCCGGCCCGTTCATTCTGAGCCAGGATGAGGTCACACAGCTGGATGATGAGTCTGTCAACCGCGCAAAGCAGGACTGCATCATTCCCTTCCTGGAAGAATCCAAGAAGTATGTGATCCCCGGCTCCACCTCCTTCTCCTCTGAGGACGATGCCGTCCGTCGTGCAGTGATGGCAGACGTGGATACTTACGTTGATGAGATGATCATCAAGTTTGTTTCCGGCCGTGAGCCGCTGTCCAACTGGGACACCTACGTTGAAAAGGTCAATGGCATGGGCATTGCAGAGGTCATCGATATCTACCAGAAGACGCTGAATGGCTGATGCCTCAGCAGGCACCTATTTTTTGATCCAGTAAAATAACGGCCGGGGCAGGAACACCCTGTTCCCGGCCTATTTTTTCCTGGGTTCTTCAGAACGAAAACAGGAGAATACCACCATGAAAACTGCCACCGCAGCAAAACCGATCACACTGCCAACAGCGAACCGCCTTGATCATGCCTGCAAAAAGTTCTGGCGCAGCCGCTATCTGCTTTTGATGCTGCTGCCCGCCCTGATCTGGTATATCGTGTTCATGTACGCGCCCATGTACGGCGCGCAGATCGCCTTCCGTGATTTCTCTCCCGTACTGGGCATCACGGGCAGCAAGTGGGTCGGCTTCAAATATTTCACCCAGTTCTTTAAATCCGAGTATTTTGGCCGTCTGATCAAAAACACACTTGGCATCAGCCTGTATTCCATTATTGTGGGCTTTCCCATTCCCATCATTCTGGCTCTGCTCATCAACGAAGTCCGCGGTAAATTCTTCAAACGCAGCGTACAGACCGTAGTGTACCTGCCCCATTTCATCTCCGCCGTGGTCGTTGTCAGTATTCTGAGCGCCCTGCTTTCTCCTTCCAGCGGCCTGATCAACCAGCTGATCACTGCCTTTGGCGGTACGCCGATCCATTTTATGGCCGAACCCAAGTACTTCAAGACGATCTATGTTCTTTCTGACATCTGGCAAAGCGCCGGCTACGGTTCCATTGTGTACATGGCGGCACTGACCGGCATCGACCCCTCTCTCTACGAGGCCGCCACCGTTGACGGTGCTTCCAAATGGGACAAGCTGATCCATATCACGCTGCCCGGCCTGCTGCCCACGATCATCATCATGCTGATCCTCCGCATGGGCTCTATTTTCTCGGTCGGCTATGAAAAGATCATGCTGATGTACAACCCTGCAACCTATGAGACTGCCGATGTGATCTCCACTTACGTTTACCGCCGTGCCTTTGAAAGCGGCGATTACAGCTTCTCTGCGGCTGTGGGCCTGTTCAATTCTGTGATCAATTTTACCATTATCGTGCTGTTCAACAAGTTCAGCAAAAAGATCAGTGAGGTGAGCCTGTGGTGATGAAAAAAAATATTGATGCGATGAATCACCCCACGAAAGTGAAGGAAAGCATCGGGGAACGGATCTATACCATTGTTGTGTATCTGCTGCTGATCCTGATCAGCGCAACTATTATTCTGCCGCTTCTGCACATCATCAGCGGCTCGTTCAGTGATCCCATGCAGCTGCTGACAGGCAATGTTTCCTTCTGGCCCAAAGGCTTTACGACCTCCATGTATGAGAAGGTTCTGAAGGATGCCAGCATCTGGACGGGTTATCTGAACACGATCCTGTATACCGTGCTGGGCACCCTGATCAGCGTGACCCTTACCGCCTGCGCCGCCTACCCCCTGTCCCGCAAGGATCTGTTCGGGCGCAATGTCTTTATCAGCCTTTTCATCTTTACCATGTTCTTCAACGGCGGCATGATCCCCACCTATCTGATCATTCAGAAGCTGGGTATGCTGAATAAGATCTGGGCGCTGGTGCTGCCTTCCGCCATCAGTACCTATAACATGATCATCATGCGCACGTTCTTTGAAAACACCATCCCGAATGAGCTGATCGAGGCCGCAGCCCTGGACGGCTGCAACGATATCACGACCTTCTTCCGCATTGTTCTTCCGCTCTCCGGTGCAGTGTTCGCCGTTATGGCGCTGTTCTACGGCGTTGCGCAGTGGAACAGCTGGTTCCCGGCATTGCTGTACATTCGGGATCGTTCTCTGTACCCTTTGCAGATGATCCTGCGTGAGGTCCTGATCCAGAGCGACATCGGCAACATGGCCGGTTCCACCGGTGATGTCGAGGTCATCGGCGACGGTCTGAAATATGCCACCATGGTGGTTTCCACCCTGCCGATCATGTGCCTGTATCCGTTCCTGCAGAAGTACTTTGTTGCCGGTGTCACCATTGGCGCAGTCAAGGGCTGATGGGAGGATATCACACCATGCAATCACATGACCTTTCCTTGCCTGCGTGGGGCCCCTACACCAAACGATACAGCGGCATTTCCCATGTTCCTGCGGCCAACGACGGCGTTCGGTTTGACCTGTCCGTTTTTCCGGGAATGTATCGCCGCCGGGTCGATGTGCCCAATGTACGGTTTGAAAGCGGCTTTCACCCCTGGGCTGCGGCTCCGGACCTGAGCTGCTACACGCTCCGCCACGAGCTCCTGTGGAAGGATCAGCTGTATGCAGATATCTCTTTTGCCCCCCTGGGGGAGGATGCCCGGCTGATCCGCGCTGAACTCCACAACAATACAGATGCTCCGCAGAATCTGGTGCTCCATTACATGGCTTCGGCCTGGGATCCCGTTCCGTCCTACCGCGGTTTCTCCCTGCCGGGCTGTGAGGTATCCCTGCCGGAAAACGCCGCCTTTGTCTGGGCAAAGGATTATGACACCCTGGATTTTTCCATCCACCGTCCCAACGAATGTCTGACCTGGGATGGTCTGCGCCGGGGCGAAGAAGCCGTTCCCGGCTTTGGTCAGGGATACGGCATTGGCACGGGGTTCGGCTGTTCCGAAGGCAAAGGACCTTTTGGTCAGGTCATGCCCAGCGGAAAAGGGGACACCGTTACCTTTACGCTTTCCCTTACCGCGCCCCTGCATACCCCCTGTCTCTGTGTACGGTATTGGAATCCGGCAGATGAGAGTTCCGAGTACGATGTCAATGGTCAGGTCACGCTGCGGCTGCCGCCCTGTCAGAAGCCTTCCATTGCCATCCTGCCGCTGAATGCGTCCATTCCCGCCGGGAAATTCACTCTGACCCTGACTGCTGCCGGTGTTGGAGGGGCGAAGCTGGATTGTCTCGCTCTGTGCGAGCAGGCGGACGCTGGTAACTTTACCGTCACCCTGCGTGGAGATGGCTCCCGGCCTCAGGCTGAACCCGCCGCAGATGAGAACTATCTGACCCTGCAGTATCCCCACATTCAGGAGTGCTACGGGATCCTGTGGGATGATATCACCACCCATATTCGCACGATCGAAAACGATGAACTGGATATCTTTCTGCGTGACACCGTACACGACCATGTAAACGCCACGCTGCGCGGCAACGGAAAAGGGCATTACGTCAATCTCTTTATGGGGCCGATCCCCTTGGAGGCAGGACAGACAAAAGTGATCTATGGAGCGGTCTGTGCTGCGCCGGATGCTTCTGCCGCCGCACTGCGCTGCCATGAGCTGCTGACGCAGCGCAGTGATTGGGAGCATGTATGGCAGCAGGCTTCTGCCTCCCTTGCAGCACTGCCCGCTTTACCGGCTGCCGAATCGCTTGCCTTGGGCCAACAGTTGATGAATGCAGTTCTCTGCACCAACGTTGTGTATCCGGTGTACACGCGGGGACAGTATATCCGTCACTACACTCCCGGACGCTGGTGGGACTGTGTCTACACATGGGATTCCGGATTCATTGGAATGGGTCTGGCTCAGACCAGCCTGCGCAATGCCTTTGACTGCCTGAACACCTACCTGATGCCCCCGGATTCTGTGGATGCTGCTTTCTTACACCATGGCTCCATGGTGCCAACGCAGTTTTATCTGTACGCCGAGCTGTTGAATCGCACCAGCAGCAGAGAACTTGCCGCCTACTGCTATCCACGCCTGAAGCTGTACTATCGCTTCTTCACCGGGCAGGAAGGCGGCTCCACTACCGCCAACCTGCACAGCGGCTTGCTGCGCCCCTGGGATTATTTCTATAATTCCGGTGGATGGGACGATTATCCCCCACAGCAGGAGGTCCATCGCCGCCGTTTGCAGGCCAGCTGCGCGCCCGTGGTCACAACTGCCCATGCGATACGCTGCGCAAAGATCCTGGCTTACACCGCCCGCCTGCTGGGTGAGACAGCCGATGCAGATGCATTTGATGCCGATGCGCTTCGCTTAGGTCACTCCCTGCAGACTGCATGGGACGAGGAAAGCGGTTACTTCGGGTACCTCCTGCACGATCCTTCCGGTGATGCTGCGGATATTCTGCGCACCGAGCAGGGCCTGAACTACGACATGGGCCTGGATGGCGCTTCGCCGCTGTTTGCAGGTACCTGTACAGAACCGCAGAAGGAGCTTCTGTGGCAAAAGCTGCAAAGCCCGGAACACCTGTGGTGTGCCTGCGGCCTTTCCACCGTAGATCAGAGTGCGCCGTACTATCGGCGTGACGGCTACTGGAACGGCGCTGTATGGATGCCTTATCAGTGGATGTTCTTCAAATCTGCACTGGATGCAGGCCTTGCCGATTTTGCTTACCGCATTGCCGACACCGCTCTTACCCTGTGGCAGAACGAGTGTGCCGAAAGCTACTGTTGTTTTGAACACTTTATGATCGAAAGCCGCCGTGGTGCCGGCTGGCATCAGTTCAGCGGGCTTTCTTCTCCCATTGTACAGTGGTTTTCCGCTTACTACCGCCCCGGCACCCTCACGACCGGTTTTGATGCCTTTGTCCGGCATACGGATTGGGCACCGGACAACAGCGCCTTAAATGCCACACTGGATTTTACCGCAGCGGGCCGCAGCACTGTTCTGGCTGTTCTGCAGCCGGGTCCCAAAGCTGTTACAGCCTCTGTGCCCTGCACCGTGACCACACGCCATGATGGGCTGCTTGAGCTGACCTTTGCATTGGATGCCCCCTGCACTGTTACCATAAGCATCCATTCCTGAATCCACCTGTAAAAAGAAACGAACGATGTCCATCCGGATCGGAGGACATCGTTCGTTTTTCTCTGCGCTGAAATCAGTTGTCTCCCTTGCGAACTGCAGAAGGCGAGAGCTGATACTTCCGCCGGAATGCCTTATAGAATGTATTCGCCGTGGAGAATCCGCATTGTTCTGCAATATCCGTAATATTCAGATCTGTCGTTCTCAGCAGCTGCATCGCATGATCCAGACGCAATTCTTCCACATACTCTGTATAGCTCTTTCCGGTTTGCTCCTTCAGGAATTGCGAAAGATACTTTTTCGAGATCTTGAACTGCTCCGCCGTCATCGCCGCATTGATCTCCGGATTCTGGAAATTCTGTGCCAGCCAGTCCAGAATATTCTTTTGAAGCGCATCATTGTGGCTATGCTTCAAGAATTGCACATGGTTGCAGATCTCCACACAGCAGTCCTGCAACCGGCTCAGCATCTGGCGGGCAGTCAGTTTAGAGTCATAACTGCACAGATAGGCGATATCCGGACAGCGTACCCTTTCTGCAGTGTTCAGCAGAATGCCGCCTGCCGTGTAAAAATCCTGCTTGAAGTTTTCCGGGTCCAGATTATCCACCGGGAACAGTTCACTCAGAAGCGAAACCGCCTCTTCCGTACATCCGGAAAGCAGATACTCCCGAAGCCGCGCTGCATTGGTTGCATTGACCGTGGTACCGCGCTGCGCACTGCCGTTCCCCAAATAGCAGATCTTCTGTGTTGGATCCGCATAGGCCGCCACATTGCGGGCCTTCCAATAAATATCTGACAGCTGCTCCATTTTCTCAAAAGGATCGCTCAATATCAGGGGAGTTGTCAGATGCAGCGCATCATACAGCTGCTCTGTGCGGAAACACATTTCCCGCAGTTCCTCTGCTTCATCCGTTTCCTGCGTCAGGATCACCAGGATCAGGTCATCTGCCGTTGCCTGTACATAAAATCTCTGCCCGTAAATTTGACGTATCTGCTCTGACACCACCACAGTACGCAGCTCTTCTTTCAGTGAGCACTCGGCGTTTTCCTGAAGAGATGGGATCAGCAGCAGGAAGTTATAGGCTTTCAGCTGCACCGCATCCGTCAGCTGCTGAAGGGTTTCCTGACTCACAGACCCTGTACGCAGCAAAATTTCCATTTTGCCATGTTCCAGCTCGCTGCGTGAATGCTCCAGTTCCTGTGCCAGTTTATGCTGACTGTTCACATTTCGGAGAAAGATCTCATTCAGCACTTTCCGTGATGCCAGATCCGATTCGTCCAGCGTATCCAGCATCGGACGCAGGCTGTTCATGTCCTCCAGTGTCATGCAGACGCTGATCAATACACAGCCCAGAACGCCCACGATCAGATACAGACAAATTGCACGCTGTACTGCCAACAGACCGGCTTCATAGAGCGACGGCGGCATTCCAATGACCGCCGTTGCATTCAGAGATGCCACATATCGCGTTGCCATCAGATAGCGCTTTCCCTGATAGGTCTCCCAACCCGTATCATCACTCGCCAGGGAAAGTGTCGTTCCGTCATAGTTATTTCCCGCCAGGATCGTTCCGTCATCGGAAATCAGGCAAAAAAGGCCTTCCTCGCGCCATTGCTGCTGCGAAAGGAACATTGAAACGACATCTTTTTCCTTGATCAGCACCGTCATTGCGCCGCAAAGGCGGCCCGCCGTGTTCACATAGGGCTGGTATACCGTGGTATATGAATTGCCATAGCTGGAATGCATCAGTTTGACAACATGGGCGGGCTTTATCGTCGTTACATCGATCTGATTCTGTGCATCCCATTCCTCCTGAGACACATCCTCATACTCAAGTGCTCCCGGGTAAAAATTGCTATGGCTTTCATACGCGCTCCGGTCATCCAATATGATGCCATTCCGCTCAAATGTAATATAGCTGTATGTGATCACAGAGGAATCGTAGGTCTTATCCTGTAACGATTTGCTGGCTCTCGTCAGTGTCTGATAATCTCCCAGAATACTGTTATCATAACTGCTGGCAAGCAGAGTATACTCCGTTTCGCTGAACAATTTGTTCGTTGTACTGCGGATGTTGCTCAGGCAGCGTTCAAACTGGGTGGTGCCGATTGCCAGCATTTCCATCGCGCTGGAGGACTGCGCCTGGATCGTCTGGCGGATCATCAGGCTATACAGAGGAAACACGACCAGGAAGAACCCAACCGGAATACAAAGATACCTTAAAAGCCTTCGGATCCAGTTTCTAATAAACAGTCTCTTACGCATCTGCAAAACTCCAAGCAATGATGATTTCTATGGAACTGTTGGCTGCACCTGTAAGGCGTTTATGGAGCTGGTGCATGCAGCACAGCTCCTCCCTCCGCAATTTCGCAGCATCTTTCCAATTATTTTACCACAGAAGGATTTTTTCCTCAACATTTTTATTGATTTGTAACAAAAATCCACTTTATCACCATGATTTTCAATGCTTGAAAATCTCTGTCAGATGGTCTATCACTTTGCTCCGCAAACCGTGTTGTCGTTCAAAGCCACCACCCGGGGCCTGATCGTCTGAGGGAACTCGAATCCCTGGCCCTCTGATTAAAAAGCTTACTTTGATGGACTTTTGTGCTCCGAACTGTTGCAAAACACACGATTTTACGGCATTTTTTGCGTTACTCCGCCCTGTAGCAGCTCCTCATGCATTTTCGAGTTGTCGCATTTTGTCGCACTTTTTTGCGGAACTATAAATGGCACCTTTTTCATTAGCCATGATAAACGAGAGTTCAGGATCCATAATTTCGGATAGATGGAAACTGCACGGTTTGCTGCAACAGGAAGAGTGATTTCGGGTGGCTACCCTGCCATATTTCAGGATGCTGCACTCATCAAAATTTCGCCGGAGTGAGTTTGGCGGCAGGTGTGGGGAGGGGTGGGAATTATTGTTCGATATAAAACTTTTTTCACTTCTTCACCCTAGATCATGGCTTGCGTACATCAAATCAGCCTCTATTAATATTTTCTCCACACCATCTTATTGACCACGCCAGTATAGCTCTGGATGATCTTCACTACCTTATCGGAGACGTTCTCATCCACGTAATCCGGCACAGGAATACCCAGATCACGATTCCTGTTCATCTCGACCGCCACATCCACAGCCTGCAGCAGATGGTCACCGTCAATACCGGCAAGGATGAAATCCCCCTTATCCAGTGCTTCCGGACGCTCGGTGCTGGTACGGATGCACACCGCCGGGAACGGGTGCCCTACGCTGGTGAAGAAGCTACTCTCCTCCGGCAACGTTCCACTATCGGACACCACACAGAAGGCATTCATCTGCAGGCAGTTGTAGTCATGGAAGCCCAAAGGCTCATGCTGGATCACACGCTTGTCCAGCTGGAAACCACTCTGTTCCAGACGCTTTCGGCTGCGGGGATGGCAGGAGTACAGAATCGGCATATCGTACTTTTCTGCCATTTTATTGATTGCAGTGAACAGCGAATTAAAGTTTTTCTCGGTGTCAATATTCTCCTCACGATGGGCAGAAAGCAGAATATATTTACCCTTTTCCAGTCCCAGACGGGCGTGGATATCGGATGCCTCGATCTTGGCCAGATTCTGATGCAGCACTTCAGCCATGGGCGAACCCGTCACATAGGTACGCTCTTTGGGCAAACCAGTATCAGCCAGATAGCGGCGGGCATGCTCAGAATAGGCCATGTTCACGTCGGAAATGATATCGACGATGCGGCGGTTGGTCTCTTCAGGCAGGCACTCATCTTTACAACGGTTACCGGCTTCCATGTGGAAGATGGGAATATGCAGCCGCTTTGCACCGATGACAGACAGGCAGCTGTTGGTATCGCCCAGCACCAGTACGGCGTCTGGCTGGATAGCAACCATCAGCTTATAGCTTTCGGAGATGATATTGCCCATCGTCTCACCCAGGTCTGCACCCACGGCATTCATATATACTTCCGGATCTGCCAGCTGTAAATCGTGGAAGAACACGCCGTTCAGGTTATAGTCGTAGTTCTGACCAGTATGGGCCAGAATTACATCAAAGTATTTCCGAGTCTTGTTGATGACCGCTGCCAGGCGGATGATTTCAGGGCGGGTACCAACAATGATGAGCAGTTTCAGCTTGCCATTATTCTTAAAAGAAACATTGCTATAGTCAGCCATTATTTTTCTCCTCTCACACCGGCTCAAAGAAGGTGTCCGGGTGCTTCGGGTCAAAGATCTCGTTACAGGTCATGACCGTGACCAGATTTTCCGTCTCAGACAGGTTAATGATATTGTGCGTCCAGCCGGGAATCATGTGGACAGCCTCGATCTTGTCCCCAGAAACCTCAAACTCCACCGTTTCGCCAGTATTGATGTTCCGTTCCTGGATCAGACCATGCCCAGCCACCACAATGAATAGCTCCCACTTGGAGTTATGCCAGTGCTGCCCCTTGGTAATGCCCGGGCGGCTGATGTTGATGCTCACCTGTCCGCAGTCGGCGGTATGCACCAGTTCAGTGAAGGAACCACGGCTGTCCACGTTCATCTTCAAAGCATACTTGAACTTGTCAGTCGGCAGGTAGGTCAGATACAGGGAGTACAGCTTCTTGGCAAAGGAGCCATCTGGCATCTTGGGCATCATCAGAGTCGTTGGCTGCGCCTTGAATTCCTGTAGCAGATCCACAATTTCGCCCAGTGTGACCTTATGTGTCACGGGGACGCAGCAGTAACGGCCATCCGCTTTGAGAACCGTTTCCACACCATCAAATTCGCAGTGCTGCTCCTTGCCTTCCAGCAGGTCAAACATCCCTTCTACCAAGTCATCGATGTACAGCAGCTCCAGCTCGGTGCTACGGTCGTTGACAGTGAAGGGTTCGTCATTGGCAACCGCCCAGCAGAAGGTACTGACGGCACTGTTGTACTTGGGGCGGCTGTGTCCCATTAGATTCGGAAAACGATAGACCGCCACTTTTGCACCAGTTTCTTGGGCATAATCGAAGAACAGCTCTTCACCCGCCTTCTTGCTGCGGCCATACTCGCTGTTGCCAAAGCGTCCGGCCAAAGTTGCCTGAATGGACGAAGACAGCATGATGGTGGCCTTATTGTTGTGCTTTTTCAGGCAGTTCAACAGGTCAAAGGCAAAGCCAAAGTTGCCCTTCATGAAATCTTCCGGGTTTTCCGGGCGATTCACCCCTGCCAGATTGAACACAAAGTCTGCCTTCTGGCAGTATTCGTCCAGTTCTGCCGGGGTCGAATTCAGGTCGTATTCATAGATTTCATCAATATGCAGTTCTTTGCGGGTCTTGTTTTTTCCGTCTCGGATATTTTTCAGGTTGTTCACAAGGGCGGTTCCCACCATGCCCTTGGCACCTGTCACCAGAATGTTCATTTTCTCACCTCCGGGCGTACCGCTGTGCAATCCGGAACATCTGCTCCATCTGGCACGACTGCAGAATTGCAAACCGTCACATTGCTACCGATACGAGCATACTTGCCAACTTTTGCACCAGTGCGAACGACGCTATTTGCATAAATGAGCGCATAATCTTCCACGATTGCATCACAATGGATTTCTGTACCCGCATTCAGCAACACGCCATTGCCCACGACTGCACCATTCTGAACACAGGCATTCTGCAAAATGACACACCCATTACCAAGTTTGGCGTAGGGGCTAACGTAGGCACTGGGTGCAATGATATTCGGGAAAGTATAGCCCATTGCCGCAGCTTTCTCATATACCTGCACCCGGAAGTTGTTATTACCAATGCCAACCACGAGCAAACCATAACTCTTGCGCAACTCAGGCAAATTCGCAATCTCACCAACAACAGGAGTACCACAAACCCCAGTCCCAACAGGTTGTCCATCGTCCACAAAAGCGCAGTCATACTGGAGCATTGCCTGCTCGGCCACCATGCGTCCAAAACCACCAGCACCGACGATCAACAGTTTCTTTTTCATGTGAAATTATTTCTTCATAATAGTGTTTCTAAGCATCTTTTTTATCTTATCGAGAAATGGAATTCTATTAAGTCGAAAAGTTTTCCAAACTTTTTCATCGACTGGAATCTTTCCGATTTTTATGTATTTATCATATATTTTCAGCATTCCTTGTTCTTTTTCTGCCGGAAGATGTAGAATTGTGATTCGATTATATTCATAACAAGTTGAAATCAGCCTGAATCCTGCACCAGTCCAAAAACGATAAATATACGCTCCTGCATTCTTAATGCTTTCCCTCATCTCATTCGCTGCAAGAGATAAAATAAACTCATCACCTTTCGTTGTTATAAAATTTTTCTGGAGCATTTCATAATAGACCTGCTCGCATGTGTCAACAAAAGCTTTTGCATTCTCTGCAGATGCTGCAAAAAATTCTCCGCCATAATGTGTAATCAGTTTCCTTTGTCCGCAGTAACTCTCAATCTCATCACACAGCAGAACATAATCCCGTGTGTTCAGGCCATGATTGATATCATATAGCATGATATTCTGCCTGCATTCTGTCCAAATAGCATCAAAACTTCCCTGAATGTAGACATCGGTGTCCATGTAGCAAATTGACTCATACTTCATACAAGAGAGCTTTTTTAGGACGCAAAGCTTATAAAATGCAAGCGCCCATGTATAACTACCTTGAAATCTAAACTGGTCAAATGGGATTTCCATCACTTTAATCTCCCATTTATCAAAAATAGACAGAAATTCTTCAGGAATATTCCATCTGCCAAAGTTTGTAACTAGCGCAACATCCGAATCCGGATTGTAATATTTAGCCGAAATCAATGCCACACAAGCATTCTTTAAATATATTTCGATTTTGCCTTTTCCCTTTATAGAGACATTGACCCCTGAATTCATATTTTCTTCATAGGCAAACGGAATGCAAATCAAATTCATGCCAGTTGTTCCTCTTTACAGACTAATTTTACTTATCTTCTTTCAATGCATTCTGCACATACTCAGTGGTCATAATTTTCTTAACGGTACCTTCCACATCCAGCCGGGTGGTGTTGTGGCTGGTGTAAGACTCATCGGCCATGGTGTGGACCTCGCCCTTGACCACGAACTTATCGTAGGTCAGGTCACGATTGTCAGCGGCGACACGGAAGTAGTGCCCCATGTCCTCACTGCGCAGACGCTCCTCGCGGGTCATCAGGGTCTCGAACAGCTTCTCACCATGACGGGTACCAATGATGTTCGTGCCAGTGTCACCAAACAGCTGCTGAACAGCCTTTGCCAGATCACCAATAGTGGAAGCATCAGACTTTTGGATGAACAGGTCACCGGGATTTCCGTGCTGGAAGGCGAACATGACCAGATCTACAGCCTCGTCCAGATTCATCAGGAAACGGGTCATATTCGGATCCGTGATGGTGATGGGATTGCCCGCCTTGATCTGGTCGATAAACAGTGGGATGACACTGCCGCGAGAGCACATAACGTTACCATAACGAGTGCAGCAGATGGTCGTACCGCCACGCTCAGCCGCCACACGGGCATTTGCAAAGATAACATGCTCCATCATAGCCTTGGAGATACCCATGGCATTGATAGGATAAGCCGCCTTATCCGTAGACAGACAGACAACACGCTTGACACCGGCATCGATAGCAGCATGCAGAACATTGTCTGTGCCGATGATATTGGTCTGAACAGCCTGCATCGGAAAAAACTCACAGGACGGAACCTGCTTCAAAGCAGCAGCATGGAAGATGTAGTCAACACCGGGCATAGCGTCCTTGATGGACTGCGGGTTGCGGACATCACCGATGTAGAACTTGACCTTCTTGGCTGCTTCCGGGTGTTTTGCCTGAAGCTCATGGCGCATATCGTCCTGCTTCTTCTCATCGCGGGAGAAGATGCGGATTTCCTTGAGATCAGAATCCAGAAAGTGCTTCAGCACGGTGGAGCCGAAAGAACCGGTACCACCAGTGATCATAAGGGTTGCGTTATTAAATGCAGACATTTTTATTTCCTCCTATGTGCAGTCAAAACACATCTTTCAAGCAAATTGCATCAAGCATAAGTTTCACATTTGGTCGCATTTTGCGAATAAACAGTGGAAAAATCATGATTGTTGAAATTTGTGTTACTACTGATGCGAACGCAGCACCAGAAGCTCCAAACAATGGAATCAGAAAATAGTTCATTACAACATTTGTTATTGCCGACCCGATATATAGATATTTCAGATATTTTTGACAGTCATAACTTATAACCCAAACATTTCTCGCATCTCCCAAATAAGAAAATGCAATGTACCATGTAACAATTCTCATAGGGGTAATTGCTGGCAGATACGCTTCTCCATACAATATCAAAATGATGTATTTTGCAAACATTGTATACAATATTGAAACTCCAGCAGAAGTATAAAACACAATCGCATATAATTGCCTGCACTTTCGTTCAAAAAGCTTTATATCCGATTCAAATGCCTCCAATATCACCGGATACATTGAGTCATTGATTGCTGCCAGAATAAAACACCATAGACCACATACAGTAACCGCTGTTGAATAAAATCCAACTTCTGTCTCATCCATCATTTGCTTTAGCATCAGTTTGTCGGTACTTCCATAAATCGATACCATCAGTGAAACCAAAATAAAATGATGGCTACTATTCAACAATTCTTTTACTTTTCTCCACGAAAACGAAAGAGATGGTCCTCCATGCCTTCTATAATTGTAATAAAGGCATACTGCAACCACTAGATATTCGGTTGAAGACGCTGCTGCAAACCACACCACATTCTTTTGAAACACAAGCAATGAGATTTTATAACCCATCATCACCGTGTATCCAATTGCGGATGCTATCGCAGCATATTTTGATTCAAGTTTTGCTTGGAACCAGTAGTTCAAGGTATCAAAAACCTGTGGAATTGCTCCCAACCCCAGCAACAATACTACTAAATGTGTTGTCCTTTCTCCTCGATCCAGAAAAAGTGTTGCAACCATAATAAGAACAACTGAACAGATACTTGATATCATCCGAACGCCAATAGCTGATCCTGTCGTTTTTCCCTCTTCATTTGGATGATCAATGAAATTTTTAACAATTACCGAATTGATTCCAAGTACACAAAATGTCGAAAAAAAAGATGTGAACGATGATGCATAATTAATCAAGCCATAATTTGATGGTCCAAGATAGCGTGCAGTAAGCATGCTGACAACAAAGGACAGACTCATCTGGTAAATCCGACCAATAATCATCCAGCTAGCATTTCTCGTCACTTTATTTTTAAAAATATTTTTTATTTTTTTCATTAATTTTATCTCTAAGCAATCATTTCACGATGTAATGTGCAAACTTATACACATAGAAAAGATGATGTGACAAAATAAACATCCATTGATTGCACTCCTTACTCGATGGAATATAATCTTCTTTATTATCAAGAATATATTCCAAGAGTTTTTTTTCTACATCTCGGTATTCGTCTCTTGTACGAACAGCCAAAATCCTAAGCACATTCATTCTTGCCTTCAGCAGCATATTCTTAGCAAGGTCATGCATTTGGGGAAATTGTTCTTCAATTTTCTTGTACTTCAAATCAGACACTTTCAAAATATCAAAATATTTTTCAGAAAAAACCGTCCTAGATGAACTTTCCGAATTCGCCCGATAAAAATAAATCACATCGTTTGTCAAAACAAAAACATTTTGTTTACAGAGAAGTTGAAATACAAAATAACTATCTTCATTTATTCTTATATCTGGAGTAAACCGAGTTTTTCCAATAAATTCTCTCCGAATCAATTTTGCACATGCGGAATACGTAAACAAGTGATCTTTTAGAGAATTTTCAAGAGCTTCTGCACCAGTCCAAATTATTCTGTCTTGAAAAAGTTCCTGATTCTCACAACTTCTTCCAGCAACAACATCCGCATTCGTCTCTTCTGCAATGTTTACCGTCTTTGCCAAGCAGTCTTCAATAAGCTCATCATCCGCATCGAGAAATACAACATAATTTCCAGTTGCTTCATCAATTCCTTGATTTCGAGCCAATGAAACCCCCAAATTTTTCTGATGAAAAACTGTTATCCGTTCATCAGCAAATCCATATTCTTCCGCTATTCGCCCTGATTTATCTGTGCTCCCATCATCAATCAAAATCAATTCCCAGTTTGTATATGTTTGTCTCAGCACAGACTGAATACAACTATCCAAATATTTTTCCGCATTATAAATCGGCACAATAATGCTTACAAGCGAATCATTTACCGAACCAATCATTTTCCATCACCTTCGCTTCGCTGCAGATTCCATTTTCATATGGACTTTTAGTTTTCTTGGCAAATATTATATTTTCGCACAAATCAATCAGTCTTTCTGCCGCCACATCTGCATTCCACAAATCTGCTATTGTATGGTAAGCATTCAATCCAAGCTTCATGCGATACTCGGCATCATCCATCAATCTACAAACCTGTTGTTCAAGCTGCTTTTGGTTTCCGTTTTCATAGATCAGACCATTCTCTTCGTCCTTGATCAAAAACGGAACCGATCCAATCGCATGGCTTGCCACAACTGCGCAGCCGCTGTTCATAGATTCATTCAGAACCGCGCCCCAGCCTTCATTGAAATCACTGGTGAAGAGGTAAATATCGGCTTTTTCCATATAGGAACGGACTTCACTCGCCTTCATAGCGCCAGGCATTTCCACGCAGTCTTCCAGGCTCTTATCTCTAATCATGTTATGGAGCTGTTCTTCCATTTCACCCGTACCAATAAGGGTCATTTTGAAAGAATAACCTTTTTCCTTGAGAGACTCCGCCAGCCGAATGGAAGCATCCGGGTGTTTCCATCCGATCAATCTTCCCGCCCACAGGATGGAAACGCACGGGCGCTTCAGACCATCTGATGCAGCCGACAGTTTTCCTTTCATCAGCTCATCCGGATCATATTTTTTTGCCTCCGGAAAATATCCCCATTTGTAGCATTTTCCACGATAACAGCCAAAACGAGCATAATCGTCTGCAGTATAGGCACTTGCTGCCAGCATATAAAGCGGTTTGGACTGGAATCGTCCGTGATGAAGCCACATCCCGCAAATGATATGCGCAAGGTTGTTCCAATGGATGCCCTTCTTCAATGGGCGCTCACTGTATTTGAAAGTCAGTTTATTCCTTTTCAGACGTGGGATAATATAGGAATCCGGCGCACTTCCAATGATCACAACATCGCTTTCAATAGCCAGTTGTTCAGCTTTTTTCTGCAGCTCATTGCTTTCATTTGCTTTTATCTCAAATGGGTATGTATCTTTATCCAGACTCCAGCCTAATTTGATGCGTTCCTCCGTCATCGGCTCAGTGGCAACAAATTTGAAATCCTCGCCCAAACGATTCACCATTGCCTTACAGAATGGAAGCTGATGCGGGCCAAGGAAATTTGATATAAATGTAATTTTCACTGTCTTATCCCTTTCTTCTGCTTTCATTTCCAGAACGGAACATACGGACTGACTCCCAGATATCCCCAGCCTGTATTCTTGTAGAAGTACAGCAGGCAGAACGCCACACAACCAACGTAAAGCATAAGTTTCAATTCTCTCGATCGGGTTGCTTTTTCAATTATTTCAGGAATCAAAAGACATTCAAAGAAAGCAAAGTAATACCCCACCCGGCCAATATTCATATGATAAAGACCCAAGCATTGGATTGCCGCGGCCAGATACATACAATTTATATACAGGTTCCACGGGGCATCACACCGGATAAAAAGGGAACCTGTAAACCAGATCAGCGCATACAGTAAGAAACAAGCGTATGCCCCTGTAAACTGGACCACATTATAACTTCCAAACAATGTCGCAGCGACTCGTATAATGGCCGGTGCCATGAAAATCTCAACTATAAATGCTACAAGCATCAGAAAATGAACGATATGATTTTTGACTTTAATTTTTGAAAGTGGCCATACGACTATCCCAATCAGCGCAGACTTATGGAACATTGCTGCCAAAAGAATCAATGCTGTAAATTTGAGCCACTGCTCATCCTCCGCTTGGAGTACAGCCAGCAAAAACAGACCTATTGCAATCATCTGCCGGATTCCTGAGAAGGAAAACGTAAACAAGCCGAATGTAAAATAGATCAAGATGCTCAAGCACGGATTTTTCGCTTTCTTGTAAAAGAAGTAGAAAATTGGTGCCTGACACAACACCGACATCACAGCAATAAATCCCTGTTTTGGCACATGAAATATCGCCAACGCATGAATCAGGATACGAAAAATCAGCTCAAAGTTAAAAATGGGATTGAGCCATCCGCCCCGAGCACTGGCTGTATATCCCCGAAGATACTGTACCATATCTCCACCGACATATTCCGCACGGAGACTCTGCAGCAACACGGTTGACAAAAAAGCCAGCCAGACAAAAGTCTTCTTTTTATCTTTCAGTCGGACGTGTTTTATCCCGCCATAAAGGGTTCCTATCCATAAGATCAATCCATAATAGGGAATCATATTTTAATCCGCACTCTGCTCCAAAAGCTTTTTGTATATTTTCTCATAATTTTCCACCATTACTTTTTGAGAAAATACTTTTCGACCAGCCTCACAACAAATTTTCTTTTCTTCATGATGTTCAGATACATTTTTCACAGTGTCAGTAAGTTGTTCCATATCACCATGTGGAATAAAATGCACGTATTTTTCTGGGAAGCTTCCTTCGCCTTCATCTCCATGAAAATAGAAACTGACAATTTCTGTACCACAGCAAAGTGACTCCAGACATGTGGTCGGAAGGCATTCACGATAGCTTGTCAATACCATCACATCAGCTGCAGAATAGAACGCCGCAAGCTCCTCCTGTCCATTTGCACGACCATAGTAGATACCACAAAAGTCTTTTGGGGGAGGGTTATTCAATCCGTCCACAACTACAACCACGTACTTTTCGGAATCCAACCGTTGGGACAATTCCGTGATAAACTTTCCGCCTTTTACAGGGTCGGTATAGCTTGCCGTTACATGAAGGATCATCTTGCGGTCGCCAACATTTAGTTTCTCTCGAAGAACCAGCGCTTCTTTTTCTCGATAATGAAATATATCTGTGTCAATTCCATTTAATACGGTGCGGATTGGATACTGCTTCAGTACCGGCGACTGTGTCGCTCGCTCTCCCACCCAATTCGAAACCGGACAAAGGATCAGATCATCAAACCCTTCAAATGCTTCTTTCATCTTCTTCCAGTTCCACGCAGCTGCTCCTTTTCTGGTGGAATTGATTGCTTCTTTTTGATTTGGGCAATTATGACAACCAGTCTTCCATTCATTGCATTCAAATGCATGTCCGCAATTTCCGGTATACATAAACTCAGCATGAAGCGTTAAAACGGTTGGAATATGATTCTTTTTCAGATAATTTAAAAGTCGATAGATATCCACAAAGTAACCATTGATGCACTGCAGATGCACCACATCCGGTTTTTCCCGCTCCAATCGGTGCAGCAGTGTCAGTGTTCCAAATGGTGTCACAGCATACGGATGACCTGTCAGCCGGGACAGAACATTCCATGCCTTCGCCTCGAACTCTGTACAGGTTTTATAAACCCCTGCTTCCTGTACTTTCTGACGACGTCCATATAAAACAACACTGTCAAATCCATTTTTCTGCATGTTTTTATGGATATCTCTCGTAATTTTTCCAGTGCTTCCATAGTCGTATACGCAATTAATTTGTAGAATTTTCATTTTGTGACTTATCCACTACTTCTTGCAGCCATTTGCGAACCTTTCGAGGGTTTACATCTGCGTTATGATTTTTCAACGCCAATGCTCTGGCATTTCTTACAATCTGCTCCCGTAATTCCTTATTTGTCAGAATCTCCTCGAGACCTTTTTCCAGATCTTCCGGCCTTGAAATCACATATGCGGCATTATTTTCTTTCAGATAATCGATTGATGCGATTCCCTCTGGACCATAAGCGATCAGGCACGGGCCATACATTAGTGACTCGGCGATTTTTGTAGAGACTGAGAAGCGAACCAACTCCATCATTTCCTGCTCAAAAGATTCTGTATGAATAACAGCCATACTGTTAGCCATAACTTCCAATACACTTTCTGCCGAAATTTCTCCACAAAAATTAATTCCTGGTGCTTTTTTTAGCGGTTCAATACAGTCAAATTCTCTTGTTCCAGAGTATACATCAATAACATTTGGGACATTTTCATCTCGCAGCTCTGAAAGCGCTTTTCCTATATCAATTAACGTCTTGTACCGGCCACACTTCAAATTTCCTATATATGAAACATGCCTTGCAGTTTGAGCTAATTGCACATTTTTCCTTTCTGCAACAGTATGTAATGTCAAACATTTTTTTTCAAAAAGCTTGCCATACGCATCATTCATCTCATCACAAATTGTAAAAATCATATCGCAATCTTTCGCTGTCTTGTTGACGACTCTCATAAAGTTTTTTTGCCTTATTCCCCCAAGAATCTCTTTTTTATTGCGATTATTTATAAAGAAATCATCCATGCAAACCATAATAAGTGGCTTATTCAAATATCTCGCAATTTCATCAGCGATTCTATATATAAATGCCCCATCCCCAGGAGCAAAAAATATAACATCCGCCCCAGTCCGATCAAGCCATTTTAGAAGTTCTCTGTTCTTCCACGAACTCAGTTTCCAGATCGTATCTCGTACAAAGAGCATCCACGCTTTATGCGCTGCTCCTAATTTATAAATTTCATCCTTTTCCGCTACTTCTTCGGCATCTTTCTTTTTAAATACCTCAGATTCCTTAGTAAATGATTTTCCTTGTATTTTATGATTCAGGATTGATTTCATTGCATCAGAATCTGAAAAGCAATAATATTTTTCACAAACATCTGTATTTTCAGGTACACCTTCGTGCAAATATAGCTGAGATATATCGTCTGGAGAAAAATCTCTAAAGTACCCCATCAAGGTCTTTCCCATATTATTTGTTTTGCTTAAAACCGGTTGACTTATAATTAATACCTTCATTTGATTTCCTCAGCCATATTCGACGCAGTGCTCACAAATAGTACTTCATCACGCCATTTACTGCGTATCTCACAAAAGCCCACGCACTGGTGGCCAGATTCAAATTCAACGCCTTGCGGTATGTATTCCATCGTTCTTTTGCCGCATTTCCCTTTTTATTTGACCTAGATCCTGTGACCTGCCGATAGTTCATCAGCACTTTCTCAAACACAAACTTCCTTAACTAATTTGGAGCCAATGCTGATCCACTGCGAATCACACAACTTTTGATGTACTGACCATTCCCAATGAATCCACTGCCCCTCATAAAACGGAACAACCTCATCTGCGTTTCGGCATACTTCCAGCCTGCCCGACGCTTGTACATCTCTGAACCGGCTCGCATATGCAACAACGGCTCCTGAATGTTATAGCCTTGATATCCAGCCATCAGCATCCGCAGCCAAAGATAATAGTCCTCCAGCAAATAGAAATCCTGATACGAACCGACTGCTTTAACCACTGACTTCCGGTACATTACGCAGGGATGATTGAACGGATTACGCTTCTTTGCAAACTCTACGATTTCCACATTCGTCTCCGGCGGCACTCGCTTTGCGTCAACAGTATTGGGGTCAGTTGTAAACTCCTCTACGATGCCGGAGCATATGCCCACTTCCGGATGCTCGTCAAACACGGAAAGCTGTTTCTCACAGCGATCCGGATACGCAATATCATCGCTATCCATCCGAGCAATCAGCTCGTTTTTACAGTACTTGATGCCTTCATTGAGTGCATTTCCAAGTCCACCGTTCTTTGCGAGACGAACAACATTCAGTACCGTACCCATCTCCTGTTGCTTTGCAAAAATCACTCCATCCAATGCATCATTCAATGGACCATCGCACACCAGCACAAAATCATCCGTCAGGAGTGCCTGTGCTTGAATGCTCTCAATTGCTTGCTTCAAATACTCTGGCTTCTCTTTGTGATAAACTGACATCAATACAGAATACTTGGAAGCCATCATGCAGCCTCCAGTTGTTCTTCATGCAGTTGCTCAGGGACGATCAGAATATCAAACGAAGCAATGTAAATCACCTCATTCCATACCCCCCCTCCCGGATATTTTTAGGTTCGTGTACTTAATCACATTTTTTATCATGTACCAGCCCTCATAATAAGCGGCCTCTATCGGATTCAATCCGATATACCGATATGTATTCCAATTCATCTTTGCAGCCTTGAACTTGTTGCCCGACTTCGATGATTTTGCAATTCTATAAATGAGCAGCGGCTCATCTACACCATAGGCCTTTCGTCCATCTTTCAGGATATTGAGCCACAGCGCAAAGTCTTCATGCATTCCATCGCCTACCGCATAGTACTTTGCATATAGCTCCTTACGGACAAGCGCAGAAGAATTAGATAAGACATTCTGTTTCAACAGCTGCCGGTAGGTAACTTCTGCAGGAGCAGCTAGATACCAGTCGATTGGTTTTCCATCCGCATCCATGAAAGCCGATCCGGTAAACAGCAGGTCTGCATTTGTTTTCTTTTGAAGATTGATCTGCTTTTCCAGTTTCTCCGGTGCCCACGCATCATCGCTGTCAAGAATAGCGACCCACTCACCGCTAGCTTCTTCCAGCCCATGTTTCCGGGTGTAAGAAACGCCGCTGTTCTTCTCATTCGAAATCAACCGAACCCGATCATCTTTTTTCACGATTGCTTCAGCCAACATTGCGGTTTTATCTGTCGAACAGTCGTTCACAACCAGAAGTTCGAAATCAGGGTACGTCTGGCTCAAGACTGAGTTGATCGCTTGTTCAATCGTTTTTTCAGCATTGTACGCTGCCATAATGATACTGATCAGACCAAAATCATTCTGCATCACTTCGTCTCCTGTTCCATCGCCGTGGTCGCACCTTCTGCCACACCTTCCGTGCTCTCCGGCATAAACAAGATCTTGACGGTTGCCAGCATGATCTTCAGATCCTCGATCAAGCTGGGATGGGCGATGTACATCAGATCCATCTGCAGTTTATCGTAAGGAGTCGTATTGTACTTGCCGTACACCTGCGCGTAACCGGTCAAGCCAGCCTTTGCCTGAAGCCGCAGTGCAAACTCCGGCATCTCCTCGCAGTACTGGGCGGCGATTTCAGGCCGCTCCGGGCGGGGGCCGACGATGGACAAGTCACCCTTTAGGATATTCAGAAGCTGGGGAAGTTCATCCAAACGGCAGGCACGAATAATATGGCCGACCTTCGTGATACGGTCGTCCTTATCGCCGGTGGAAAGGCGGGCCACGCCGTCTTTTTCTGCATCCACCCGCATGGAACGGAACTTGAGGATCTCGAACTGCTTGCCGTCTTCGGTCAGGCGCACCTGCTTGTAAAATGCAGGACCACCATCAGATTTGACTGCAATAGCCGTAATCAGAAACACCGGACTCAGGATAACCAGTGCCACCAGCGAGATCACAATATCCATGGCACGCTTGACAAACAAGAACTCCGGGCTTGCCATATAGCGGCCTACCCGCAGAACCGGCAGATGGAACATGTGCATCGGCTGGGCACCACTCATAATCACATCGCCCACACGAGGGATCACGAACACATTGATACCCTGCCCCACACAGTATTTCAGGATGGTATTGCGCTCGTGACTGTGAACGCCACTGATGAACACGCTCTGCATTCCATCCAGCAGGCTCAGGTCGTTCAGGCACTCTTCAACGTTCAAGGTCATCTTGACATCGTATTTTTTTGAAAGACCGTACTCATTGATGAGCTTTTCCAATCCATGACGAACATCATAAACGACTGCAGTCGGCTGGGCCTGGAATGTATTAAAGTACCATCCATGCGCCAACTTCGCCCAGATTGAGGCCATCAGGATCTGTCCGGCAATCGCCGCGATGCCCGGCAGAATATTGCAGAGCCGTCGAGACATCAGGCAGATCACGATATACAGGATGCCGTCTGTCGCCATTGCCGCCAGCACTTGCCCATAAATCAACTCCGAAATTCGCTGCAACGACATCCAGAATGCATCGTAGACTTTCCCCAGCAGGAAGAACAACACCGCAAACAGACCGATCATGGTCCAGTTGCCCCTCCAGCCAAACTTTGCATAGACCTGATATGAATAATACAGCTCCCAACAAAGTGCAAACGGAATTGTGATCATTACCAAATCGATGATTTTTACGATCTTCAACATCACATCATGCTGAAATTTTGACATAATACCCCAATAACTCCTTCAATTGTTTTCTTTGGTTCTCATCAGCCTTCCTGATGCTGCCATGAGTCGAGCTTTTTCCACTGCATTTCAACAGCATCTAATAAAGCCATATACTCCTCCTGCCGCAATCAAGGAGTATCCTCCATTTGGATCGTTGAGGGCATAGTCTGATTTTTTCTGCGACATCGTGATTTATTTCAACCTGTAACTCCTGTCCGACCCTTTATAAAGCCTGCGTGTAATGCGCTCCAGCTCCTGTCTCTTACGGCCTAAGTCAGAGTGAACATATCGCTGTAGCGTGATCGTTGCATTGGAATGGCCTAACAGTTCGCTCAAGGTTTTGATATCACATCCAGCCTGCAGGCAGGTCGTAGCGAACGTATGACGCAGAACATGTGGGTGAATTTTTCGGATCCTGGCCTGATTCAGGTAACATTGGATGCTCTTGCGGTAACAGCGTGGTTCTACAGGCCGTTCCTCGTTCCCGGAGAGAAACCATGTGGTATCGCTGTATTTTCTGTGCAACTTGCGTAGAGTTCTCAGCAACGGCTTCGGAAGCGGAAGTTCACGGTTAGAATGCTGTGTTTTGGGGGTCTGGATCACAACTTTTGTATGACCATTCCCACAACAGATTCGACAGACAGTGCGCCGGATTATTACTGTGCCTTCATCAAAATCAAAATCCCCCCACTGCAGGCCGCAGACCTCCCCGATTCGCAATCCAAGTTCCATTTGCAGAAGCATCCCGATTTTACGGGTGGTTGGTTCTGACAAAAGAAATTCCCGGAGAGAATCCTGTTCTGTCCGGGTCAAGGGTTGTGGTTCTGGTTTCTGTGTGTGTGGCAGTTTGACGCATATCTCGATGGGCGGCATGAGGTGCAGATGTGCAGCATACTTGCAGATTCGCCGCAGCATCCCAAGACATTCCTGTGCCGAGGATGCGCCAAGTGGCTTGTGGCTCCGGTCTGTGGGCGATAGAATTTGAAGAAAAAGACGTTCCAGCAAAGAATCCGTCATACTTGAGACCGGCAGACTGCCTAAAACAGGAAGAAAATATTTGTGCAGAGTGTACTGATAATGAACATATGTGGATTCTTTGACACTCTGCCTGAGAGCCGTAAGCCAAAGCGCTGCCAGTTCTGAAAAATGCATCGACTTCCCGGAGAGCTGATAGAATCCGGACAGAGCTTTCTGCTTGATCAGTTCTTCCCGGACTTCGCTGTACGCATATCCATACAGGTACCCCCATACGGGTTTTCCTTCGGCGGTGCGCCCTTTGATATAACGCCCCTCCCAGCGGCCGTCCTTTCGCTTATGGATGTTTTCTCCTCGTTTTGCCATCTGAATGCCTCCCTTTACTTGACCCTTGTTTGACTCCTTGTGAGCAAAGAAACGCTTCCACAATTTCCATAAATTGCATTTCTTGTCTAAAATCGGATGAAATCGCATTAGAATGTTGTTTTTTTCTCCGTCAATTTGGAATGATACAAGGTCTTTCTATTGAAGTGCTGGTAAATTCATGATAAAATAAGGCGAGAATTGGTACAAGGCGAAAAATAAGAGGTATCTTCCATGATCCAAATGGAAGATACTCCTTGATTGCGGCAGGAGTGTGCGCATGTGGTATTGCGGCTGTCTTGAGCATAATGAGAGGACCTCCCCAGCGGCGATAGAGCCGATAGAAGCAGTATGGCAAGACCACTGTCATTTATCCGGCCAGCACCGGTAAGAGTCAATATTGCGTTCAAACTCACAGAGAACCACTCGGATGCGGTCATTTTTGACTGTCTCCCAGTGAGCACATCTTCAAAATACAGACAGGAACTCAATTGGTAAAAATCGTTGCACAGGAATCTTCCTTATTATATAAGCGGAATAAAAACGTGTGAGGAAAAATGGTGAATTTAGAAGAAACGAAGTATCATGTGGATTTTGGTAAATATTATGTTCGGATGACAGATAAACAAAAGCGTTATCTTGTGGTGCGCTCAGTCATCGACCGGATTCTTGCGGGGATTGCTCTGGTAATACTTTCACCGCTGTTTTTGATCGTGAGCATTGCGCAGAAAATCAGTGCACCCGATGAGCCGATTTTCTTTTTGCAGAAGCGTGTTGGAAGAAACGCACATTGCTTCAACATTATTAAATTCCGGACAATGAAAAGCTCTGCACCAAAAAATGTGGCAACTGGCGACTTGGCCGACCCACAAATATATATTTCAAGACTTGGGCGCTTTCTGAGAGATACCAGCATTGATGAGCTCCCACAACTTGTGAATGTGGTCAATGGGGACATGAGCCTGATTGGCCCCCGCCCACTAGTATATACCGAGCGTGAGATTCGTTTTTTGCGTCGATGGTACGGTGTATATCAAGTGACACCGGGCATCACCGGCTGGGCACAGGTCAACGGTCGGGATACGGTGGATATCTACGATAAGGTCTATTATGACCGTGAGTACGTCCAAAATGTCAGCCTGAAGTTTGATTTAAAGGTCATCTGGAAGAGCGTTCTGGTGGTGCTGGGCCGGAAGGGTGTCGTGGATGGAAAGGTTGATCCGGAGTTCCGGCAGGAAAGTATTGTGCTGCTGCGGGAAAGTCAGCTGGTGCAAAATAGGCAAGTTGAATGCACAGACGAGAATAAATTGCCGATGATGTGAGGAAATATGAAAAAGGTACTTTTTGTAACGCACAATGGACGTTTTTTAGTCCAGTTTGAATTGAATGATATCCAGATTCTGCAGAAACTTGGGTACGAGGTCCATTGTGCAACGAATTTTGACGGCGAAACTATGCGTGCAGACGCTGAAAACACCTTGAAGGAACACGGTGTGATCTGCCACTCAATTCCGATTGAACGTTCACCTTTGCGATTGAGAGAAAACCTGAACGCATATCGGGCGCTGAAATCACTGCTGAAAAAAGAGCATTTTGCGGGTGTGCATTGTCATACGCCTATGGGTGGCGTGGTTGGCCGTCTGGCTGCCAATGCGACACACACGGCACCGGTGCTCTATACGGCCCATGGTTTCCACTTTTACAAGGGCTGTCCGTTGAAAAACCGGCTGATCTACCAGACCGCCGAGACTTTTTTGGCCCGCTATACCGATGCCCAGATCACCATCAATCAGGAGGATTACGCTGCCGCACAGAAATTTCCCCTGCGTGGCAAGGCGTACTATGTACCCGGCATCGGCGTGGATGTGAAGAAGATCTCTTCCGTGCAGGTGGATCGAGCCACAAAGCGGGCAGAACTGGGCATCCCGGAAGATGCGTTTGTGTTTGTGTCCGTTGGGGAGCTGAATGAAAACAAAAATCATAGAACTGTGATTCGGGCTTTTGCAAAGACGGATATGACGAACAGCTACTACCTCATTTGCGGAGAGGGAGAGCTGAAGCAGGAACATCTGAAACTGGCAGAAAAGCTTGGAGTATCGGACAGAGTCCGTTTTCTTGGCTTTCGAACGGATGTCAGCGAAATCCTGCGAGCCTGCGACTGTTTCGTTTTTCCGTCCTTCCGGGAAGGGCTGTCTGTCTCCCTGATGGAAGCAATGGCCGCTGGCCTGCCCTGCATTGCAAGCCGCATCCGTGGAAATGTAGACCTGCTGCCAGACAGCCGGTATCTGTTTGAGTCATCGGATGAGGCCGCATTATGTCAGCTGATGTGCGATGTTGTGGACGGCGTTCAGGTCGGGCAGGAGTGTGCCCGGAACAAAAAGACACTGGAACAGTACGATGTACGGAACGTCAGTGAGCAGATGAAGAAGATCTATACGGAACTGCTGGGAGACTGAAAAAAATGAGGGTTCTTCACTTATTGAAAAGTACAAAATATTCTGGTGCCGAGAATGTAGTGCTTACGATTATGTCGCTCTTCCCGGAAGCAGAGATGATCTATGCCTCTCCGGATGGCCCGATCCGTAAAGTTGTGGAAGCCAGAGGTCAGAAGTTTTATCCGCTGGAAAACACCTCTGTCGGTGCCGTCCGGAGGGCAATCCGGGACTTGAAGCCCGACCTGATCCATGCACATGATTTCAGTATGGCGACCTGTGCCGCATGGGCGGCCGGAAAAACTCCGGTGGTGGCACATTTTCATAACAACCCGCTCTGGCTGAAGAAGGTCTGTCCGCAGTCTGTTGCGCTGGCACTGTCATTGCCCCGCATCCGAAATGTAATCAGCGTATCGAATTCCATTGAAGCGGAATATATCTTCCGGGGGCTTCTGAAACAAAAAAACACCGTGGTCGGCAATGTGGTAAACTGTGCCGACGTCCGGCAAAAGGCGCAGGAAACGTGCAATTGTGCACAGGTCGATCTGGTTTTTCTCGGACGGATGACCGATCCGAAGTGCCCCCTCCTGTTTTGCCAGATTGTGCAGAGGCTCCGGGAGAAGCGGCCACAGATTACCGCACGCATGATCGGTGACGGCGAGCTGATGTCCCAGGTAAAGGATTATATCCGACAAAGCGGACTGGAAAGCAATGTTGAACTGGCAGGTTTCCAGAGCAACCCTTACCCCTATCTGAATGCCGGCAAAGTCATGGTCATGCCCTCTGCATGGGAAGGCTTTGGTCTGGCCGCCGTGGAAGGCATGTGCCTTGGCAAGCCTGTTGTGTGCAGCGGTGTCGGCGGGCTGGCAGATATTGTGGACGAAACCTGTGGAGCGGTTTGCAAAACGATCGACGAGTACTGCAGCGCTATCCTGAAACTGCTGCAGGATGAAAATGCTTATTGCCGCTGTTCCGCAAATGCGGTTGGAAAGAGCATGCAATATACGGATATGCAGCGCTATACCGTAGCCATAAAGTCCATTTATGAATCAACTCTGGAGGGAAGCAGAAATGCTTAATTGTTTGATGGTAACGGTGCTGACCCCGACCTATAATCGTGTCAATACATTGCCCAAACTTGTCGACAGCCTTTGCAGACAGACCAGAACAGATTTCCAGTGGCTTGTTATCGATGATGGTAGCACAGATGATACCGAAGCGTATATAGAAGCGTTAAAGCAGCAGAATCTTCCGTTTGAGTGGGAATACCACAAAAAGAAAAACGGTGGCAAGCATACCGCTCTGAATGCGGCTCATCCATATATCAAGGGTGACGTTGTTCTCATTCTGGACAGTGACGATTACCTGACACCGGATGCGGTTGAGACAGTTGAGCAGGAGTGGAGCTATTATTTGTACTCACGTCCAGATATTGCCATCTTAAATTATTTCAAGGGCAAAAAAGATGGCACGCATCTGAGCATTGCTCATGCACAGGACACTTATATCGATGATGATATCCATTATCGAGTCAATCATCATATCAAAGGTGACCGCTGTGAAGTTGTTCGAACGGACATATTTAAAAAATATCCCTTCCCTGTTTATCCGAACGAACGCTTTATGTCTGAAAGCTGGCTTTGGAATGTCGTTGCTTTGAACTACAAGACGGTGTATCGCAATAAAACCATTTACATCTGCGAATATCTGGAAGGCGGACTGACAAAAAGCGGCCGTGCACTGCGAATGAAAAGCCCCCTTGGAATGATGGATGACTGCCGCAGCTACCTGAACGATGAAGTCTGCCTGAAAGTCCGGGTCAAAGAGATGTTGCTCTATTGGGTGTACGCAAGGTGCGCCGGCTATTCGTTTGCAAAAGCACTATCAACAAGCGGCAGACCCGTCGGGATGACTTTAACAGCAATCCCCGGTTGGATGCTGTACATTTATTGGAGAAAAAAATATGTCCCAGAAAGTATATAATCTGAAGGAGCTCAAACAAAAGACTTTGATTTTAACCCAAACCGATCCTCGGATAGACACGATGTTCCTCACATGGATCAATAACGGGATGAATGCAGATATCATATTCTCGCCAAAACCGAAGATTCTCCGGGCGATTCGTCGTATTTGGACAGACGGATTTTTGCCGGGTGATGAGTTTTGGTATGGAGACTGGAAAAATGACCTTGAAAAATATGACACTGTGATTCTTCATGCGAGCGAGAGAACCAGAAGGATTCCAACTTATATCCATAAGAGAAAACCTTCTATGCGAATCATCTATTGGTACTGGAATCGTGTAAATGCCGACAGCCGTCCAGAATTAGCATGGGATAAAAATATTGAGCCATGGTCATTTGATAAAGATGACTGCGTTCAATACGGAATGAAGCAAAATATCCAGTACTATCAGTACCCATCTGATGTAAAGAATGAGCCTATTGAATACGATCTATATTTTATTGGACACGATCATAACCGAGCAGCACAGATCTTGCAGATTCAGCAGGAAGCGGAAAAACAGGGGCTAACGGTTAAAATCGAAATCATCGATCAAGGTGCCGGAAATGTTCCTTATACGGAAGTTCAAAGAAGAACTGCCCGTACAAAGGCGATTCTGGAGGTAATGCAAAGTGGGCAGGTAGGCTGCACGCTGCGAGCATTAGAATCTCTCTTTTTCAGGAAGAAGCTTGTAACAACAAATTTGGAAATCCAAAAAGAAGCATTCTATAATCCAAATAACATTTTTATATGGGGGAAAGACCCAAGTGATCGGCTTTATAATTTTATAAACAGCCCATATGATTTTTCGGCAGATCAGTACAGGAAGCAATATACTCTTGACACATGGTTTTTGAACTTCTTTACGCAGGAATGTTGAGGAACGAAAATGCTTATAATAATTTGGATTCTCCTGATTGCATGCGGAATTCTTTTCCCACGGTCAAAGATTCTTTTGTGGTTTATGCTGTCTTTTATGATCGTTTCCATTGGGTGCAGAACTCAGGGTGCGGATTATATAAGCTATTCCCTTGAATTTCAGTGGGCTGCTACACAAAAACTAACTGATGTTTCATATCCTGGTTTTGTTTTAGTCGCAAAAATAGCCCATCAATACGGATTGTCCTTTGAATCATTCGTATTTACAGTTGCCACATTTTCATGTGTACTCTTTTATATAGGAATCAAAAGGTTGACCAGTAATGAAAACCTTTTAATGGCTCTCTTTTTTATTTATCCTTTTTCCCACGAGTTGATTCAGATGAGAACTTTCTTGGCCGATTCAATTATCATCTCAATTCTGCCGGGGATTTTAAATTGCACGCATCAGCTAAAAGATAAAATTATCAAAACAGTAATCCTTGTGTTAATTGGCTCGATTGCGACTTCCTTTCATTTTGAGGTCATATTCAGCATTTTGTTTTTAATAATTACACTATGGGTGCCTCAAAAAATCGAAAAAAAGTGTGTCCCGCTGGTGACAATCATCTTGTTCATGCTGGCGATATGTAACGTATTTCCAAAGCTGTTCGGCAGAACAAATCCAATGGCGGCACAGTGGCTCTCTGCCAGAACTGGTTTTGGAATAGTCATACCAATTTTCATAACACTTTTGATACTTTATTTGAATCACATTGCTTCAACAAGACTTTACCGAGTAGAAACAAATGATACCAAACGATGCTTCTATTCAAACTGTAACCGTTTTGGACTGTGTGGAGCGTTGTTAATTCCGTTTTTTACATATGATATAACCTTTAACAGAGTCTGGAGAATACTCTTGGTTGTATTATATTCCATGCTCTCAGACGTATCAAAGGAGAAAATGAGCAAGAAATCATGGCTTACGTATATTATCCTTACAGCATTTCTTTTGCTTGGACTTTTCGTTTATGAAAATTCGTTTTCCATTATCTACGAAGCATTTAAAAACAATTCTATATTTGGTTTTCTATCTGTAGTAGGGTAACTAGTCTATGAAAATAAATTTAATTTTGCCTGGTGCCGGAAACTGTGGTGGGGTTCGGGTAGCATTTGAATACATGAATGCTCTTACCGAATACGGACACGATGTTGTGTGCTATGTACCTGCTTGTGGTTCATACGTTGGTTGGAAAAAAATCTTGTTTCCAAAAGCAATCATACGGTTGATTTGTTCGCATGATTTACAGGGTCGATGGTTCGAAAAAAGGTTCGATTTGAAGTTCCCATTCATAATCAGTAATTTCACCGTGCGTGATGCAGATGTTACAATCGCAACCAGTTGGCTGACCAGCTATTGGGTAAATCGTTTATCTCCTCAAAAAGGGAAGAAAGTATATTTTATTCAGGGATTCGAGACATGGGGAAGCCCACAGTTAAATATTAAGGTCCTGAAAAGTTATCGTTTGGCGTTTGATGAACATATTTCTGTAAGCACCGCATTACACGATCGTCTTTTCAATGAGGCTGGTTGTAAGTCAAAAGTAGTCTGCAACGGAGTTGAAGACTGTTTTTTAACTCCTGTTGAAAAAGAGATTCCTTCTGAATCGATTATTACAATTGGAATTCCTTATCGAAGCTCTCGTGGAGATGATATAAAAAACTGTACTCTTGGAATATCCGTATTGTATCAAATCAAGAAAAAATATCCGCATGTCAAATTAGTTGCTTTTGGGTTCAAAAAGCCTTCTGAATGGGATGAACAAATTATATTTGTGGAAAATCCATCCAGAGAAGTTCTTGTCAAACTGTATGCGCATATAAATATTTTTTACGTTCCAAGCATATATGAAGGATGGGGACTTCCTGCTATGGAAGCAATGGCTCAAAAATGCTGCGTTATTGCCGGAGACTCTGGTGTAATAAAGGAAATCGGAAGAGACAAGATCAACTGCATTATCCTTGAAGATCCACGAAATAAAAACGAGGCCATCAATAAGCTAAGCGAATTGGTTTGCAATCCCAATCTTGTCTCTGAAATAGGCGAAGCCGCAAGGACTTCCGTTTCAAACATGTCCACTACAAAAAGTGCAAAAAGATTCGAAGAAATACTGATGAGCTTACTTAAAGAATACAAATGACAAAAACACATATAAAAAAGTATGTGGCGCAGGTTTCAAACTATGACTGAACGAAAAAAAGGTGCGATACTATCTTATATTCAAGTTTTCCTTAGCGTAGCCGTTAATATAATCTACGTCCCAGTTCTCCTGCACTTTCTCGGACAAAGTGAATACGGATTGTATCAGATCGTCGGCTCATTCTTTTCCTATGTCACTGTTTTTGAATCCTGTGTGTCGGCCGGTATTCTGAGGAACTACTGCAACGCCTTGGGGCGCTGCGACCATGAAGAAGCCGCTGTGACCCTGTCGATGGCAAGAAGCATCTATCGTTTTCTGGCACTCATTCTGGATCTGGTCGGAATCGCTGTGGTGTTTGCTTTCCGGAGCTTCTACGCCGGTTCATTCAGTACCTCGGAACTGAACGAAAGCATTGCTATTCTGATCCTTCTGTTCGCAAATATGACCTTCACCTTGCAGGGCTCGGTTTACCTGACCATTCTTACCGGGCACGAGAAGTACACCTTTTTGCGGATATTATCCATCCTGATGCAGATCATACAACCGCTTCTGGTCATTTTGTGCGTCAGCCGGATCCCGTATGCAATCACAGTCTCGGCGGTGATCGTCCTTCTAAACCTCCTGACCATTGGAATTCGGTATGGCTATGTGACCCGAAAACTAAAAATCCAGATCACAAAACAGCCCAAAGATTCCCGGATTGTGAAGAGCATCCTCGGCCTTTCTGCGGCCATCCTGCTCGGAAGCATTGCGGATCAGATTTTCTGGAAAACAGATCAGATCATTCTGGGACGGATGTTCAACACCGTAGTCGTTGCCGTTTATTCTGTCGGTTCACAAATCTGTTCTATGTATATGCAGTTTGGCACACAGGTCTCAGGTGTTTTCTATCCCAGAGTCAGCGCCTTGTATCAGGAAGAAAACGGTCTGCAGAAAGCATCAGATTTATTTATCCGGATAGGACGGATCACCTTCTACATCATTCTTCTGGTTTTATCCGGCTTCATCGTTTTCGGGCGTGAATTTCTGCTGCTGTGGGTCGGAGAAGGCTACGAAGAAGCCTATTGGGTTGCAATCATCGTCATGCTTCCATTTTCCATCGATCTGGCGCAGAATCTCGGACTTTGCATTCTGCAGATCAAGGGACAGTATGGCTTTCGTGCAAAGATTTATTTCCTGAGCGCTGTCCTGAATATTGTAACAACTGTCTTGTTTACAAAATTGATTGGAATTGTAGGTGCCGCACTTTCAACAGGTGTTTCCATGTTCCTGACCAGTGGGTTGATTATGAATTGGTATTTCCAGAGAAAAGCTGGTCTGGATATCAAAAAATTCTGGAAAGAAACAGCTCCGGTCATCATTACTGCAGTTTTGTTGACAATGAGTGCACTGATTCTGAAGCAGCAGCTTAAAATAGAACCAGCTGGGTCCTTCTGGAAATTTGGAGCAGGAGTCCTTCTTTATACGACTCTTTATGCTGCGGTCATGCTTGGAATCGTGGCCAATCAATCTGAAAAGGAACAATTTCTTCAAATTGTCACAAGCTTGACCCTCACTCTAAAACGAAAATAAGTGCCCACCTAACGAAACCACATGCTTTTTAACATTGGGGGTTGTAATGCCAGGTGGCATTCGATTTGGACATCTGCCGGATATAGCGATTTTGACCCACCCGGAGCGCCTCAAAGCAGATGCAGTCTTGGGGAAATCTCGTCTGGAAAAACTTTGCATGACAAACAAAACAAGGCATCCGATTTAAACGTCGGGTGCCTTGTTTCTTTGTAGCAATGTATTTTCTCTGAACAGCCGCCATATTTTGTCCCGGGCTGGGGAGAACTGACAACTCTTCTATTCAGCCGGAATGACCCCGACCCCAGATTTTTAACCACCCCCACCCCACTTCTGACTTCCGCCAAACAAAAAAGCCAGCATACCATACGCAAATCGTACAATACACTGGCCATTCCGGTTATTCTCTTATCCGGCTTTCTGCGTGAGCCACTTTTCCACTGTGTCCATGCTGAAGCCAATCGCTCTTGCAATCTGTTCTATCGTCAGACCCTGCTCATAGAGGTTCTTCGCCGTCATCTGAGCCTGTTCTTCCCGACCCTCTGCATGACCTTCTGCATAGCTTTCATCTCTCAGGTCTTCCATCACTTTACACATTTCGCTCACTCCCTTCGGATTTTCCTTCAGATACCGGGTCTTTTCGGCAAGGATCTCAAAATTCATATCATCGGCACTGGTGCAGTTGAAGTCGTGCATCAGCTTGCCAATGTCAGAGTCATCACGATATTCACCGTTTACATACAGGACTAAACCGGAATGTCCTACTCCATCCGCAGATGCCGCCACACCGCAGGACGACATTACATGATATTCAAAATAAGATGTTCAGATACTTTTCTGCTTCTGTGCGGATAATCTGCAAATCATCTTCATATCCCATGACTTTGCAAATGTAAAAAGCTTCCCGATAGCGTTCGACACTCTCCTCCTTTTTTCCAAGAAAGAAGTCGCATTCAGCTTCGATTTCCAAACACGAGTGAAGCACCTGATAATGTCCATATTTTATACATGCTTCTTTTCCGTATCTTGCCACCTTTGCGCCTTCCTCATACTTTTGCGACAAATCCAACGATCTGGCAAAATTATACAAAACCAAGGGAAGCATCCTGTTTGAAGTAACCGTTTCCGGAAGATGCCTTCTTATATATTGAAGCAGTCGATAGAAAATATCGGCTGCTTTTTCATTGTCACCGCTCAAAGAATACGCATTTCCAATTTGATTGACCAGTTTCATTTCATCCAATGTAAAGAGAAAGTCTTCAATTTTGTCCAGTTGAAAATCCGGTATGGTCATCCGAATGGCTTGCAACAACATTTGAATCCGCTCGTCATTTGAATATCTTTTATCCAATCCTCCCAAAAGGACTTTCGATCGAAGAATAAACTGTTGTGTGATTTGATCATCCGGCTTTGCAATTTTCTCAAGCCGACTTATTTTGTCAAAGCCTTCCTCAACGCACTTTAGCGCATTACAGGAAACAATTTCCTTCTTGAGTGCTTCTATTTCCAGTTCTTCCGGTGTTACCAGCGCATAATATCGGTCATCCGGCAGACCAAGGCGCTGCAGAATTGCATTGATTCGATTTCGGCTGGGGGTCTGTTTTCCGTTTTCAAATCTGGACAATGTAACGGATTCACAAATGCCTGCACAGACCTGCTCCTGTGTCAACCCGAGATCCAAACGCCGCTGGCGGATATACTCCCCCAATTTGTAATTCTGCATTTAGCAGCTCCCTCCAAACTTTAGTATTGCCATAATTGTAATATACTAGATTTTGTACATGTGTGCAAGCGTCTCTTATGAAAACCTGTCGTCCCATGTAATTTTTTATTACACCAGACGATATGGTCAATTGAAATCTTTTGTGATAAAATACAGAAACAGCAGATGAAATGCATTCTAAGCTCTTTGACATACGCATGGAGGAAACAATGATACACTATCTGAAAAAGCAATGGAGGCTCAGTACCCTCACCTGCTTGTTTGCCATCATCGCCTATGGTGCTCAGGCTCTGATTCAGCTTGCCTTGATGAAGATTTTTGATGCCGTGGTATTGCTGGATCTGCGGAGTACTATCTTTTGGACGGCAGTTGATCTGACCTGCTGGGGAGGCTATTTTCTTTTTACTGCTTTACAGGAGCATTGTCAGGCCAAAACAATTCGCGCTTTGAACAATACGGTGCGAGATGGGCTGTATCACTCCTTCCTGCGCAAGAGCCATACCGATTTTCATCAGTCCGACACCGGAGAATATCTCGCCCGGCTGACCAATGATATGAAGCAATTAGAACAGCTTGCGTGGATCCCCTTCTTCGGCTGTGTAGGCAGAATTGCGCAGATCGTGTTCAGCATTTTGGGACTTGCCTTTTTGCATTGGTCGCTGGTTGTTTTTTCCGTGATCACAGCAGTTGTTCTTTGGCTTTCCCCAAAACTGTTCCAGAAGAAGTTGGAACTACTGGGGCAAAGCTGCGGTGTGCTGCAGACTGCCGCCATCAACCATTTGAAGGACCTTCTGACAGGCTTTGACGTACTCCAGTTTTTTGGCAGAGGAAATCTCTTTCTCCAGCAGGGAAATAGGATCAGCGATGACATCGAAAAGCCCAGTTGCCAGCTGAGCTATGAAAAATCTCGCATGGAGGCGTTGATCGGCTTTATCAATGTCGCACTTCAGCTCGGCTCGCTTGTGCTGATTGCTGTGCTGACCAGCATGGGACTTGTCACCACAGGCACACTTGCAGGTGGTGTCAATCTGATCGGAGGCGTGGCAAACGGCTTTAACAGTTTGGCCGGTTTGCGGCTCTCCCTCTCAGCCAGCAAGCCTTACTTTGGCAAGCTGCCAACGGTCGATACTGATTCCAAATCGGAAGAGATTGCTCCTATGTCACCACTGAAAGCCTCCATTACGGTAGATAGAGTTTCTTTCGGCTATGATGAGAAAAAGCCCATCCTGAAAGATGCCTCCTTCCGCTTTGAAAAGGGCAAAAAGTATGCCCTGACAGGCCCCTCCGGCTGCGGAAAATCCACTCTGCTCAAGCTGCTTTTGGGCTGGCTGCCGGACTACACCGGTGCGATTTCGTTTGACGATGTGGACATTCACACCGTTACACCCGCTCAGCTCCAGCAACAGATGAGTTACATTGAGCAGAATGTGTTCCTGTTCAATACTACGATTCGGGAGAACATCACACTGGGTGAAGATTTCTCGGAAGAGCAGCTGCATGCGGCCATTCAGGGCAGTGCCCTTGCCGCAGATTTGGCCGCCATGCCCGATGGCCTTGACACCGTTGTAGGTGAGAATGGCAGTAATCTTTCCGGCGGTCAGAAGCAGCGTGTCGCCATTGCCCGTGCCCTGATTCACAATCGCTCCATCCTGCTGGTGGACGAGGGCACCAGTGCGCTGGATCAGAAAAACGCCGACCTTGTGGAAAAGAGCCTGCTTACCAATCCCGACCTGACACTGATCCTCATCAGCCACCACCTGTCGGCGGAGCGCCGTGCGCAGTTCGACCGTGTGTATGAGCTGGCACCTGTAACGCAATGATTGCCCTGTAATTTCCCCTCAAATCATAAATACGCCCTGCATGCCGACCAGTGCCGGTGTGTGGGGCCTTTTGCAGTGAAACCGAAACGCTCCACAAGGCTGCTCATATCTTGACCACCAAGGACAAGCCTGCCGATTGCACGGACGACCCCTTCCTTGTGGAGAAGATGTGTGCCGAGTTGGAGGGCCGATGCATAGTAGTTCAGCGTTGTCGATGTCTGTGCATGTCCAAGCCGCCCGGAGACCGTTGTGATCGGTACATATGCCGCAATCAGGATGCTGGCATTCGAATGGCGGAGGCTGTGAAATTTCACGTCCGGAAGATCGTGTGCTTCCAGAAACTTCGGGAACCAGGACGAGATGATATCCGGGTCCATCGGCTCACCATTCCATTTCGTGAATAGCATATCATTATCCACCACTTTGCCATTTTCCAGTATGACCTTGCGCACCCACGCTGAACCGATCCGGAATCTCTCCGCTTTCTGATATCGCCGGTACTCCTGCAGCAGTTCCACGCAATCCGCTCCAATGCGCAGGCATCTCTTGCCTCGTCTGGTTTTCGGTGTGTTGAACACAAGGCCTATCCCGGGGATGGACTGGACCGTCCGCTTGATGGAAAGCGTTCCCTTCTCAAAGTCAATGTCAGACCAGCGCAGGGCGCAGATCTCACCCCGCCGGGCACCAAGCAGCAAGGCCAGCTGAGTGATCACGCTGTACTGCGGCGGTGCATCCGAGAGGGCATCCAGCAGCTTTGGAATCTCTTCCTCCGTCAGTACCCGAACGTCGATTTCCTCGGCCTTGGGATGTTCTGCACGGGAGCACGGGTTCTCGTTGATCAATCCCCACTGGGCACCTTTCTTAAAGATGCTGGAGAGCATGGCCTGATAGCGGATGACGGTGTTGTTGTTCAGCTTCCCGTCCTTTTTGGTATGCTCCACAAACGCCTTTGAGAAGGCCAGTCCCACTGCAGCGGACACCTTTTCCGCCGTCTTTCGGCTGACGTTCTTACCTGCATAGACCATCCGCATGGTGTCCTGACCGATCCCGGCCTGTTTCGCCAGTTCACCCCGGGTTCCACGTGGAAGCAGGTTCAGAAGGGCTTTCGTGGCAGTGTAGGTACTGTCCCGGCGAACACCCTTCTCTTCCAGATTGTTGTAGAACGCCATCACATGCGCCGGTTTGATCTTGGACACCTTGAGATGCCCAAGTCCGGCGCTGATCCGGCCACGCATCCTTCTATAATCGTAGAGCGTCTTGGCCTTCAGCTGCTTGTTGGCGTATTCCTCAAACCAGCGGTCGATCAGGTCATCCAGCAGCATGTCTGAGTCCAGCACGAAGCCGTTCGTGACCTGCTGCGAATCCTCTCTGACCGGCTCTCCCTGTGCGAAGAACTGGGCCAGCGTGTCCATGTTGACCAACCACTTTCGGCTTGAGATGGCCGTATAGCAGATCTTGCCCGTTCGGCAGAGCTTGCGGACATATTCGGGTGTCACGTTGAACCGTGCGGCGGCGTTTTTCACGCTGGCCATAGTGGGATAAGGGTTCAGAACAGTTTAGAGTCCCCTCAGCCCGCCAGATGCCCCCACGTCATTCATTTTTAATTAAATCCTCCGGCAGGTGCTCCGGTATGCGCACAAAGCCCCTTTGAAGCTGTCGCATTTCTGTCGCACTTTTCAAGCCCCGCCGGGCGGATATAACAAAAAGAAACCCACGATCCAAGCCGCATTTGAAACGGTGAATCGTGGGTTTTCCTTTGGTGCGCTCGAGGGAACTCGAATCCCTGGCCCTCTGATTAAAAGAGCCCACCGGGCAGAACACTCTGATTTTAGAAGTTTCGAGTTTTCGTTGTTTTTGCGCAAAGCATCGTGATTTTCAGCCCGGCAATTTCTGCACCCTTTGTCGTATTTTGCAAGTCAGAGTGCCCATTGCATCCCTTGAAACCGTGCAAAAACAGTGCAGAAACCGTGCACTTACTCTGGGACAAATGAAAAATAATGATTTTTGATCCATGACTTGGTGGCGGTTTGAGTGACCACAAAGGTAAATCTAATATACAGGAAGAAGAATGCCCACTCGTCTGAGGAGTTCTCAGGGGAGTGGGCATTTCTACGCGGGTGGTTAATATAATTTCGATTATGATAATTCAAATTATATTAACTCGTTCCAATAAAATATTAGTTCTGCCAATATTTCGGTTTGCAAAGCGATTTTACTTTCTACTTTCTTATAAACTGATACACTCCATATTGCGGAGATTCGACAATGCCAAGACGACGGAGATCCCGGATGATGGCATTGGCACGAGAAATCTTCACATCGAAGAATTGAGCCACATTGATGGAATGAAAAGAATATTCGTATCTGTATCTTTTGAAAAGCCCCAAAGTTTTCTCTTTTGTTCTGCTTCCAAAGCTAGTCTCATTCAGCTGAATTTTGAAATTGGCTACCTCGCTGTCCATATCCTCTTTTTCTGAGGTTGCCACTTTTTCTTGGGAAGTTGCCACTTTTAGGGTCGAGGTTTCCACTTTTTCTTGCGGGGTTGCCACTTCTAGGGTCGAGGTTGCCACTTTTTTTGAAGAAGTCGATACTTCTGCAGGTTGAGTCTCCACACTTTCCATACTGACCTGTGCCGGAGTCGCGACACTTCTATTCGGCAGTGTGACGATAAAGAAATCCGAATCTGAGTAGAAAGTCGGCTTCTGGGCTACTTCCACATAAGAGTTCAGGATGCGGTCAATGCCGCTGCCACGGCGCTCCATAAAGCCAAGCCGCGAGAACACATCCGAGATCACCTGATTGCGCCGCATAGACGGAATGTGCCGGATATCCATGTCCTGCACCCTGCGGCCATTCATCATACCGCCCGGTGAAGTGATCTCCAGTCGGTCATCGAACACTTCCACATGAATCTCCGAACCAAGAATCTGATAATTCCGATGGATCAGCGCATTGACCAGCACCTCACGAACGGCCTTATACGGGTAGTCACTGCGTTCTTCACGGGTCATACCACGGATACTCCACGGGTTTTTGCTGTTGTTGCGAACAAAATCTTCCGCATTTTGCAGCAGCGTGATCAGACTTGCACCCTGAAATTCCTTGTCATCCAGAGCATCTTCTTCAATGCTGCCCTTGTAGTTGCCTTTCCAGCGAGTGCAGAAAATACGGGATTGCTTCAGAACGCCCTGATCGCAAAGCAGCAGGCCGCCATTCGTGATTTGTCCATCATCTGTTACCAATCCTGCGGAGGGCAAGTCTTTTTCGAGGTCGAAATCCTCTTTTTTCAGATTCTTAAATGTCGCGGCCAGCAGTGTAAAACTGACATCACCCATTCGATAAGAACTGGGCAGGGCATCAAAGGTCTGGTTCATACCTTGCAGTATCAGCTCGTTCAGTTCCCGTGAAGTGGCTTCTTCGGACTGGTCACCATGCCGCACATAGGCCGTATGGGAACCGTCAAAGGCATAATAATATGGATACGCCGGGCCGTCCTGTACTTCCAAATCAACGCAGGACTTGCCCTCTATTTCGACCTCCCGCACCCGATAGCGTGGTGTAGGGTCAATGCGGACTTTGATAAGTTCCGTCAATCTGCTTACCACAGCCTGCGGATTTTCCAATCCTACGACCTCGCGCGGCTCATTCTTTACGCCAAAAATCAGGTGTCCGCCCTCGGTATTGGCAAATGCCGACACGGATTTCAGCCAGCTGCGCGGCTTTTTCTCTTCAAGGCGTTCCTTGTAATCAACATGAGAGGCTTCAATGTAATGGTCGAGGGGGAAAGGCATGGTATCACCTGCAATTCGGTTCAATATCGTTCAAGCGTATTATACCGTATTTTATTAGTACATTCCACCACTTTATGCAGTCACATGGGTGGCATTCTCTTTCACCGAATTGATTGTCTCCATCAGCTCACTGCCTGTTTTGCCATCAAACAGGCGGGTAAACAGAATGGGCTGGTCAAAGGGTGGTTTCATCAACACCGCTTTGCTTTCCACATAACCGTTCTGCTCGATGTAATGAATAACCTTCTGAACAAACGCGATCTGCTTTGCATTCAGCGATTCGTTGTTGATAAATTTTGAAAACGCCTGCATGGCAGCATCGTGGTCCAGCTTTGCCACTTTACGCACCAGCAGACCAAATGGGGTATCCCGAAACTCCCGTGCATAGTCCTCTTTGCTGCCCAGCTCACAGGTGAAGATATGTTCCAGCTCGGTATAGTCGCCCCGGGAAAGCGGAATGTTCTGTGTCAGCTTGTGGATGGCCAGCGTATCGCTGCGGTGCTCCATGATGTAGCGGTTCACACGTTCCCGGTACTCGCCGAAGTCATAACCGGAGTCCAGCGCCTTGCCCTCGGTCTGTTCCAGTACCGGGTCGGCAAGGGCCGTGTAGACAGGCTTTTGCCCCTCGCCGCCCTCCACCAGAAACTTGATAAGCTCCCGCAGTTCCTGCCGCATTTCCTCAAAGTGGAGAAGGTCATGCGAGGTCAAAAATTCGTCTGTCTGCACCTCCCGAATGAGGGGCAGCTTTGCCTGCACCTGTGGGATGGCAGCTTTCCCTTCCAGCATTGCCGCTGTATTGCGCAGCTGTTTCTGGGCGCGGCCCAGCCCTGGCAGACCCTCCAGCTCACAGAGCAGCAAGCCATACACAAAGTTATCGAACCGCTTGGCGGCTTCATCTTTGTCGTCCAGCGAGATGAGCGGTGCCACCTCTTTCATCAGAGTACCCTTGTCCGTTTCGGTCAGGCTGACAAAGGCTTCTGGCTTTTGATAGTGTTCCACGGCCTGTCGGTGCAGCCGCACGGATACCAGTTCCGGGTTCAGCGCTCCTACTTCGGCACGGCAGGTCTCCGTTAAGATCTTGCGCCAGTTCTGGTATTTTTCGCCCCCATAGGCTCCATCCTGCAGCGCGGCGGCGATCCGCACCTGCTTGCAAAAAATGCTCTCGGACAGACTCTTGGTGTCCGCGCTCTCGTAGCCGTTGGGTTTCTGACGGAAAAATTCAAAGTTGCCGCAGTAGTCAAAAATCAGAAAACGCCGTTTGCCCGTATATTCGCCGTCGATGGCATCCACGCAGGCAAGGGATGGGCAGAGCCGTGTACCACGGCCAATCATCTGCCAGAACTTCGTTTTGCTGCGTACTTTTTTGAAGAACACCAGATTCGCGCACTCCGGCACATCGATGCCCGTGTCCATCATATCCACCGAGACCGCAATAAACGGCGGCTTATCCGGCTGTTTGAAGTCGTCAATGACGGACTGTGCATAGGCATCGTCGCAGACCACCCGCTGGATGAATCCCGGGTACTGGGTCTCCAGCTGCGGGTACAGCTTGCCAAAACGTTCCCGGATAAACTCCGCATGGCGCTTGTTCTGGGCAAAGATGATGGTTTTGCCGATGCGGTCACCGCCCGCCGTCTGGATGCCCCGTTCCATCAGGTCTTGCAGCACCGTGTCCACGGTGTTGGCGTTGAAGATAAACTTATTCAGCTTTTCGGATGGGATAAAGGTGGGCAGGGTGTCGTCCTCGGCAAAATCGTCCTCGTAGCGGGCCTTATTCTCCGGTGAAAGCTGGTCGTAGTGGATGCCCTCTTCTGTGAATTTCGTCTTGACCTCGTAGTTGTAGTAAGGCACCAGCACATGGTCGGTGTAGACCGCCGTGTCGTAATCGTAGGCGTAGGTGGGGATGCCGTGTTCCATCTCGAAAAAGTCGTAGGTGTTGCGGTCCACGTCGGTTTTCGGGGTGGCGGTCAGACCCACCAGAACGGCATCGAAATAATCAAAAATGGCGCGGTATTTCTTGAAAATGCTGCGGTGGCTCTCGTCCACGATGATAAGGTCAAAGTGGGCGGGCGAAAACAGCGGCACGCCGTCCTTGGTCTTGGCGTTGTCTATGGCGTTGAGCATGGTGGGATAGGTGGAAAACACGATGCGCGCGGCCTTATCGTCCTTGGAGGAGCACAGGTTGCAAAGCGACTGGTCGGGCAGATACTTTTTGAAGTCGTCCTTTGCCTGCTTGACCAGCGCGGTGCGGTCGGCCAGAAAGAGCACGTTGGTCACATGACCGCCCCGGCTCAGCACATCGGTCAGGCTGGACGCGGTGCGGGTCTTGCCTGTGCCCGTTGCCATGACCAGCAGATTGCGCCGGAAGCCCTGCGCGATGTGGGCGCAGACTGCCCGGATGGCGTTTTTCTGATAGTAGCGGTCGGTGATTTTATCGTCAATTTCGATGGTGTCCAGCGGTTTTTTCTCGGTGCGGCGGTTCACCAGCTTCTGCAAGTCATCCTTGCAGAACACCCCGCTCACGGCACGCTGCGGGCCGCTCTGCTCATCCCAGAAATAGGTGGTGTAGCCGTTGGTGGTAAACAGCATCGGACGGCGGCCAAACTTCTGCTCCAGACAGTCTGCATAAAGCTGAGCCTGCTTGCGCCCGATGTTGGGGTCTTTGGTGCTGCGCTTGGCTTCAATGACCGCCAGCGGCAAGCCGTCCTTGCCCATCAGCACATAGTCCGCATAGCCCTTCTGCCCCAGCACGCCGTTCATGTTGTCCACTTCGTACTCGGTGCGCACATCGGCGTCCGGCCCGGTGAATTTCCAGCCCATGGCCTTGAGGTCGATGTCGATGATCTTCCGCCGCGTTTCGGCCTCGGTCAGGTCGGCGGCGGTAAAACTGCGGCTCTGCTGGTTCTGCTGTTTGCTGGCCGTGTATGCCGCCGAAAGGCTCTCCACCTGCTTGCGCAAGGCTTCCAGTTCGGCATCCTTCTGGGACAGTAAACTTTCCTGCTCCCGGATTTTCTTTTCGTCCAGCGCCACTTTCTCGCCGGGGATGGCTGTTTCATCAAAGGAGCGCTCCACATAGTCCGTGCCGTAGCAGTAATCCACCCACTGGATGAAATCGAACAGCCCCCGCAGGCTGAACACTGCATCCGCCGCCGACACACTATGCCCCGTATGTACCGCCAGATTGCCCGCCTTCACGATGCTGGGCAGCACGCTCCACACATCCCGGTTCACTGCGAACCGGAAGCTCGGCTCATGCAACAGGGATTGCAGGTTGTCTTTGTAGGGCATCGTGATGGTCTTGTCTGCCGCGTACACCCACTTCACCGCCAGCTCCAACGCCTTCCGGCACCCCACCGCGCACATCGCCGGGGAGGTGGAGAACACTTTCTCGGCCTCGATGGCAGCAGATGCGAAGAGGGAGTACTCAGTTTTGGTGGAGAGATAGGAGAAGTTGGACATGGGAGGCTCCTTTCCAATAAACAAATAGCTTAATCAAGGATGCAAACATTTGCAAATTGATGGCCTATATCATTTTCCTGAATAGTATATTCCGAAATTTTTATAGTCAATTGCCATTCAGGATGGTTTTTCACTGCATAGTCAAATCTATCTTTTATATATGGCGTTGTCTCAAACTTTTTATAGTCAAAACCGTTCACACTACCTTCAAATAAATTTATAAGATTAAGTCTCGACAAATTTTCTATACTTCGTGAGATATCATATTCGTTTCCTAGACCGTCAAAACGCATACTATAAAAATGCGGCATCGCATGTGTCAAATATTTGCCTTCAAAATTAAATGTTACACGTGCAACCGGGATGCTATCGTTAATGTCCGTAATCGCTTTCAAAACCTTTGCATCCATCTCATTCATTTCATCAATCATTCTCACAAATGCAGGATGCACATATTCTCTTTTTTCCGTATTCATTGTTCCCGCAAGTAGTTTTGCATACAGTCTCCGAATCATCTCTTCATCTGATATGCTCGCTCCTTGTAATGTTGGCACTGCAATTCTTGGCGTTGGGGGAATTATATTTTGCGGTGAAACTTTTTCTAATTCTTCTGTCAGCATCTTTTGAAGTTCAGCAATTGCTTCTTTTTTTAACTGTGGATAGTATTCACGAAAAATTTGAAAGGCCATTTGTGTAGCCTCTGTCACAGTCAGCCCATAGTTGTTTTGATTTGCAACTACGGTATTTCCACCTGCTCCTGGCAATACCTTTTGAGTAATCTTCACATCACTGCACATATTACTTTTCCTTTCGGTCACGCTGAATTCCAATAACCGTATTATGATTTCCTGTAACAGTTTGATTAACTGTTGTTTTTGCATTTGATTTTGATTTATCGCTTTTCTTGAAGAGTCCGATGATTGCTGCTCCAATAACTCCAACTGCTCCGATAATCGCAATCCAAATACTTTCCGTCATTATTCTACCTCTTAAAACTTATCATTTATTGCATTTTTAAGATGCTTTTTAACATCTCGGCTTTTATACCTTCATTCAATACTTGCTGTTGATGTTTCGAATCCAGTTTATTCATCGCTTCTATAAAATCGAACATTGCTTTTACGGCTTTCTGAACTTCTTCATCCTGATTGTAAAACTGGTTCATCGTATGTGCTCCTTTCGCATCGTCGAAATACCATATTTTTCCTCATTGTAGCATACACCTTATGGTATTTCAATGTTTTATACAAAAGGACGCAAATTTCGACATGTATTTCAGAATTTTCACCAGAATCATGGTGCTTACAGGGGAACTCCCTCCGTCACGGCTGCGCCGTGCCACCTCCCTCTAAGAGGGAGGCTTTTGCCTTACCTCTACGTTATAGGCTCCCTCCCAGAGGGAGCTGGCAAAGCCGCTAGGCTTTGACTGAGGGAGTATCTTCCAGTTCCTGAACCCGCTTTCTGGCTTCCAAATCAATTGCACTGCAAACTTCTTGAAAGCTCTGCTCTATTTCCAGATTAGAAAACCGAATCACCTTCACACCATATTCGGCAAAAATGGCGGAGCGTTCTTTGTCGTATGCCAGTCCCTGCTCATCATAATGCTGTGAACCGTCCACTTCCACGACCAGCCTTGCAACGTGACAATAGAAATCCGCAATAAAATGGTCGATGGTTTTTTGCCGCTGAAAGCGCATCGGATAGCCACGCAGAAAATCATACCAGAGATGATTTTCCTGTTTTGTTGCATCCTTGCGCAATTCTTTTGCACGAGGGATCAATTTTCCTTGATATGGCAATGACATCTGGACGCGCTCCTTTCTGGAACTCCCTCCGTCACGGCTAACGCCGCGCCACCTCCCTCTAGGAGGGAGGCTTTTGCCTTACCACCACATAAAGGCTCCCTCCCAGAGGGAGCTGTCACCGAAGGTGACTGAGGGAGTTACCCAAAATATTCCTGCATCAGTGCCTTTTTCATCAATTCCAACTTTTCAAGGCTCTGCTGTACGGTCTGCTTCTGCTTGTCTACACGCTCTACAAAAGCGGCAAAATCATCTTGAAGTTTTTTAGGCGGCAAAATAACATTTATTTTCTTCAACATCGCAATCGATAAGTATGCCACTGTCGAGCCAGCTTGCAGACTTTCAATTTGTTTTTGGATATATGGTTGCGCAAACAAATATGAAATATAAATACTTGAAACTTTCGGACTAAAATTGGAGAGCCAGCTAATCATGCCATCTTGAAAATAGAATTCATCATCCGATTGAACGATATAACACTTTCCAAGAGTTCCTCTTGAAGTTATAAGAATATCATTTTCTGTGGGTGTTAGCTCTTTATGCAAAAGCTGTTCGTATCGTTCAAGAGGAATAAATGTCGAACATGAATATTTTCCCGTATCAATCAGCTCGTTCAAGTCCGCCACTTTTAAGAAAGGAATACCACTTATACTTTGTTCTTCTTGATAAATTCGTTTACTCGACCCAACATCGCAAAGTTCACATAAGTGATACACCAGAAATTCTTTGGGATTAAACTCAAAATCTCCAAACATCTCCACAAACCGTACCTTTACCAGCTCGTCCAATTTGGAAAGCTGCTGCTTACGGAGAGAAATCAACTGCTCTAACTTCTTGAATTTTTCTGCAATTTCTTTCTGCTGGTTTACTTCAGGTAACGGGATTTCAATGCTTTCAACGATGGATTTAGAAATTTCTTTAAAAGTCGCACCACGTCCCAACGAATTGAGATAGTCTGTTTTTGATTTCAAGAAAAAATAGAGGTATTCATTATAAATCGCATCTGAGCAAATAAGGTTCTTGAATCCCTGATTGCAACACATTTCACAACCGGCAATTGCGGTTTTGCCAATCGGCGCGCGAGAAGATAAAATGACTGTTCCTGTCGGCAGATAAGACAATCCGGTTTTTTCTTTTCCCTCTTCAGTAATGTGCCGAACTGAATCCATAATGTAAAAAGTATCTTCGTTCAATTCAGCAGGTGTTATCCATTTGATGTTGCCATCCCAGTAGGACGTAACAGATGTTTTTGGTGTCGAACCAGATACAATAGTACAAACCTCTCCCAACTTCGCCATCACACCATCTCCTCCAGTTCTGCCAAACCCTTGGTAATCTCCATTTCCAGCTCATGCAGGTCGGCAAGGATTTCCGTGGTCGAGGGATACTCCACCGGCACATACTCCGTCTCTTTATACTTATTGATGGACAAATCGTACCCGTTGGCGGCAATTTCTTCTTTGGGCACAAAGAAGCTCTGCTCGGTGCGCTTGCGGTCAGTTTCGGCATCAAGGTTATGGAACCGGGCGATGATGTCCGGGATGTCGTTTTCCTTCACCTCGGTGCGCTTGTCGTCCAGCGAGAAGCCGTCGGCTTTCATATCGTAGAACCACACCCTGTCGGTGCCGCCCGCGCCGGTCTTGGTAAACACCAGCACCGCTGTGGACACGCCTGCGTAGGGCTTGAACACGCCGGAGGGCATGGAAATGACCGCCCGCAGCTGATGGTTTTCAATGAGTTCTTTTCGGATGCTCTGGTGCGCCTTGCTGGAACCGAACAGCACGCCGTCCGGTACGATGCAGGCGCAGCGTCCGCCAGTTTTGAGCATCCGTAGGAAGAGCGCAAGGAACAGAAGCTCCGTCTTTTTGGTGTTGGTGACGGCTTTCAGGTCGTCGTTGATGCTCTCGGCATCCACAGTGCCCTTGAACGGCGGGTTCGCAAGGCAAACAGTGTACTTACTGCAAATGGAGTTTTGCTTCGACACGCTGTCCTTGTAGTCGATCTCCGGGTTCGTGATGGAATGGAGCATCAGGTTCATGGCCGAAATGCGCAGCATGGTGCGGTCCATGTCAAAGCCGGTGAACATCGGGCCAGCAAAATGCTGCCACTGCTCCGGGGTCATGCTGTCCTCGTAGTGGGCGCGGAGGTACTGCGCACTGGACACCAGAAAGCCTGCCGTGCCGCAGGCGGGGTCGCAGATAAAGTCGTCCGGCGTGGGCTGCACCAGCTCCACCATCATGTCGCGGATGTGCTTGGGCGTGCGGAACTGGCCATTCTGCCCTGCGGTTGCCAGCTTGCCCAGCATATACTCATACAGGTCACCCTGCATATCAAGGTCGGCAATGTCGTGGGTGTAAAGATCTTCCAGCCCGGTGATGATCTTTTGCAGCACCTGTGGCGTGGGAATCAGGAACATGGCATCGTCCATGTACCGCGCAAAGGCGGTGTTGCCCTCGTCCGGGCGGGCGGGGTCGTCCTCGATTTCCACCAGCTCGCCGTTTGCGTCAAAGTCCGGCAGACGGCCATACTTCATCTTTTTGATGGCCGGGAACACCCGCTGCTGCATGGTCAGGAAAATTTCGCGGGAATCTTTATCCTTGAAGCGGCTCCACCGCATAGACTGTCCTGCCGCGCTGGCCGGGAAGATGTGCTCCATCTTTTCGCCCGCCATGTTCTCAAAATCTTCGGTGGCAAGCTCTTTCTCGTCCAGTGATCGGATGAACATGAGATAGGTCAGCTGTTCAATGACGGTCAGCGGATTGGTGATGCCTCCTGCCCAGATGTCCGTCCAGATTTTGTCTACCTTATTTTTAATGGCTCCTGTTACCATGCGTTCCTCCTGAATGTTTGCCAATCGCAAACGCTTTGCATCTTGAATTTTTGGTGATAATACCACAATTTTATTATAGCAGTGTACGATTGCATTTTCAATGTAGAGTGTTTATCGTAAGTGCTTTCTTTATCGCAAGGCAAAAAGTTAGTGGAACGTTAAAACAGCAATTTGCGATATGCAATTCAACGCTATTGCTGTTGCATGAAGAAGTTGAATTGCTATAAAACGGTAAAGTGGATCTGCATTTCACAACTGTTGCTTCTCGTGCTGCTGTTCCCAAAATAAAGTTGATGATAGCCCAACTGCGTCAGATAACAAAGCTGTCCTCACGTTTCGGCGGCTGAATCAGTGCACAAAGTTCTTCCTGCGTGTAAACGTTCTTGATGGTTTCTTGTGCCTTTACCATCTTGATTTTGAACGGTGCTATTTCGTCCTGCTCCATGCACCAGTAAAGGAACACTTTCACCGAACGGATATAGTGGTTGACGCTGTTTGCGGTCATTCCGCTATCCGTCAAGTGGATAACATACCGCTTGAATCCTGCCTCATTCACGGCTAACTGCTCATCTGAAAGGAACTTCAAGAACCGTGTAATATTATACCGATAGCCGTTCAACGTGGCTTCTGCTGTGCCAGAATACTTCTTATCGTCCAAAAAATCTTGCTTTAAATTATCAAACCGGGCTGCACTTTTCTGAATCTTCTTCATTTTTGTACCTCTGACCTCTGAATTTTTGAAAAAATCATAGACGACAAACCGTTCGTTTCAGCGATTTGTCGTCCTTTTGGTGCGCTCGAGGGAACTCGAATCCCTGGCCCTCTGATTAAAAGAATCCGAGGTGCATCATTCGTCAAATCCAAAAAGCACGAAGAAGCGCAAATTCATTCGCATTATCGCAAGATTCATATTTGCACACACCGCATTATTTGCATACAGTGCAATCATTTGCAACCGTTGTCCAGCCATTTAGGCGTGCAAAAAGTGTGCAAAAATGTGCAGAGCCAAAATCAGCCCGACAAGACGGTCTCAAAACGAGCGGTTTTCCTGCTGGATTTTTGAGGCATCAGCAGCACAAAAATCCCCAATTTCATCCAGGCAACAATCTTACATGACACACCGGTTTTATGGCAGGGTTCAGGACATCCGAACAGACACCGTTTACATAGAAATGAGGTTCCCCATGAACAAGCGGCTTTCCTGCCGCTGCTGAGAAAAAGCGATCTCCACAGCCGCAAGAACTGAGTCAAACGGACTGTGGGGATCGCTTTTATGATGAAGGAGAAATTGAAGATAGCACTTTAGCCCTTGTCTGCGCCGGAGGTGATGCCCTCGACGTAGAACTTCTGCATGATGACAAACAGGATGGAGATGGGGATGGACACCAGCACACCGCCTGCACAGAAAAGCGCAAAGTAATTGTTGATCAGGGTCTTTTGCAACATATTATACAGACCGATAGCCACTGTCCAGTCGGCAGAGACGCCCGAATTCAGGATCATTTTTGCCATCACGAAATCGGTCCATGGAACCATGAAAGAGCTGATGATGGTATAGACCAGGATCGGCTTGGACATGGGCAGAACGACCTGAAAGAACACACGGGCGTCGGATGCGCCGTCCAGCTTGGCGGCTTCCCGCAGGGAGATGGGGATGGTATCAAAGAAGCCCTTGCAGATCAGATAGCCCAGACCGGACGAACCGGCATAGACCATGATAAGACCGGCATAGGAGTTGGTCAGATTCAGATATTTCAGGACGAAATAGACGGCGATCATTGCCAGCACGCCGGGGAACAGGTTGACGCTGACAGAAAGGTTCTGGATCAGCTTGCGCCCCTTGAAGCGGCAGCAGCTCAGCGCGTAGGCTACCATCAGCACAAAGCAGGTGGAGATAACGCAGTTGAAACAGGCCACCACAAGGGTGTTGGTAAACCAGCGCGGGAACTGCGCCACAGAGTCCGGGTGGAACAGAATGTTGACATAGTTGCGCAGTGTGTAACTGGCCGGGAAGAACTGTCGCACATTGATGCCTCGGTCTGTGGAAAAGGAAGTGACCAGAAGCCACAGAATGGGTACCAGCCAGATAGCTGCCAGCAGGGCCAGCAGCAGATGCCGCAGGATGCTGCGGACTGTGCGGAGGATACGCCCGCGGCGCAGCTGCGCTGCGGTCTCTGCCCGGCGTGCCGGAGAAACAGTTGTCTGTGTCAAGAGAACGTCGCCTCCTTTTTATTGAGGAACCGGAAGCATACCAGCGTGAACACGGCACAGATGATGAACACCATAATGCCAATGACGGCGGCCATCTTGTAGTTGTACTGCTCCTGCGTCAGGCGGAACAGCCATGTGACCAGCAGGTCCACCTCTTTTGCGCTGGAGGAAGCCAGTGCCTGATCCTTGGTGATATAAACGTCCTGCGTGAGCAGATAGATGACGTTGAAGTTGTTGACGTTGCGCACAAAGTCCGTTACCAGCGCCGGGCCCTGCACACTGAGCAGGTAGGGCAGCTTGATGTAGATAAAGCTCTGCAGCGGCGAGGCACCATCAATGGTGGAGGCCTCCAGCATATCGGTTGGAATATTCATCAGCACACCGGTGGCAATGAGCATCTGGTAGGGCACGCCCACCCAGATGTTGATGAGGATGATCATGAACTTTGCCCAGTGCTGGTCGGTCAGGAAGGGAATGTGGTTCATGTTCTGCCCCAGCAGACCGATGGCCTTTAAAAAATCGGTCACGCCTGCATTGGCCATCATGGTGTTGAAGATGCCGGCGTCCGAGAAGAAGTTGCGCACCAGCAGCAGGGTGACGAACTGCGGCACCGCAATGGTGATGATGAACAGGGTGCGCCAGAGCTTTTGGCACTTGGTCCTTTTATTGTTGATGAGCATGGCCAGAAATACGCCGCCGAAGAAGTTGGTGAAGGTGGCAAAGAAGGCCCACACCAACGTCCAGCTGAGCACCCGGCCAAAGGCGTAGCTGAAGGTCAGGCTCAGCGACTGCCCGCCAAACAGAGAAGCAAAGTTAGCCAGCCCCACCCATGTAAACAGGGCGGCGGGAGGCATATGCTGCTGATCGTAGTTGGTAAAGGCGACAGCGATCAAAATGAACAGCGGGATGATGGTGAACACCACCACACCCAGCACCGGAAGGGTGAGCAGGGTAACGTAGAACTTTTCGTTCAGGTACAAGGTGATATCCTGCCGGAAATTGTTGGGCTTTTTGCCAGCGGCCTTCTGCGCCTGTAACGCGTAATTGCTCTGCACCACCAGCATGGCAGCAGCGATCAGCGTTACAATGACCACCAGTGCGATCACGCTGAGCAGCAGGATGGCAAACGAGTTGTCGTAGTTGTTGACCTCGTTCTTTAAGGTAAGGGGGTTGAACTGCATCTCCATCTGCACTGTGCCCAGCGTGCCGAACTTTTTCAGCGCAGGAATGCCGGAAGTGCCCAGAAAATACAGTCCCAGCCCCTGCACCAGCGTTACCAGCAGTGCCTTGATAAGCTGGCCGTGGCCAATGTAGCCCAGACCCCAGACAAAGAGGGACAGCTTTGTAAAAATATCTCCGTGAACAAATGCGTGACCGAACTTCTGAAGGAAATTCGGCTCCCGGCCATCTGCCCGCAAGGGCGGTGTAAGGACCATTTCTGCCACAGAAGTCAACTCCTTTCTTGGTATGCAGAGGGGGTTATAGCAAACAGGATGTTAGGTTGACGCCGATTTCTTGTATTGCGATAAAAAGCGGGCACACCGCATTCTGCTGCGTGCCCGCCGGGAAAAACCGGAACTTACTGTGCCACAGGTGCGGTGATGCCGGCCACAGCGTCATCCATCAGCTGCTGGGTGGTCTTGCCCTGCGTGTCGCCGGAGGCGAGGATCTCGCCCAGACTTGCGGCGGAGCTCCAGTAGTTTGCGCCTACCCGCTGCAGGGTAGCGTAGGAGCTCTGCTCAGCCAGTGCGGCAATGGCGGGTGCGGACTGCACAGCCTCGGTGGAGTTTGCGTTGATGTTGGAGGGGCCCAGCTTGCGGTCGTTGAAGCGCTTGATCTGGTTGTCCTCGTTGGTGATGAAGTCGGCCAGCATCATAGCCACGCCCACGTTAGTGCTGTGGGGGTTGACGCCCACCAGCTTGTAGCCGGAGAAGGAGCCCATCTGGACCTGCTCGCCGTTCAGGGTGTAGGTCGGCAGCTTGGTGGCGGCGTAGCCCTCGCCCCAAGCCTCCTCGGCGGTGCTGGCGTTCCAAGTACCGGAGATGGCGGCGCAGCAGCTGCCGTCCTTGATGGCAGAAACGATATCAGCATCTGCGCCGGACTTGAAGCCGGGGTTTGCGGCGATATCCAGAATGGCCTGCGTGACATCTGCGCCGGGAGCCTCGTTCCAGTTGCAGACGGTGTTGATGCCGTCGTCTGCCAGCGTAGCCACCAGACCGGCACCGGCGTAGAAGCTGTAAATGTACCATGCGTCGTTCACGCTCATCATAAACTTTTTGCCGGCAGCTGCAGCCTTTTCCAGCATGGTGTCCATGCTCTGCACGTCCTCGGCGCTCAGAACGCTTGCATCATAGTACAGGAAGTAGCCGTTGTCGGCGGTCATGGGGTAGGCGTAAAGCTTGTCGTTCATGGTGGCAGCACTCACAGAGCCGGGCAGGTTGCGGCTCTTCACGTCGTCCGGGTTCAGCAGAACCTCCTGCAGCGCACCGGCATTCACCAGCTCGTTCAGCTGGTCGTCTGCAAAGGCGAAAACGTCTGCGGCAGACTCCGGGTCAGCCAGAACAGTGTCCTTTGCGCTGGACTCGGACTGCACGCCGATCTCAATGGTCACATTGCCCTTATCTGCATTCTGCTCGATGAAAGCATCTGCCATCTCGCGCAGCATGGTCTGATCCTCTTCTGCGCCCCACATGGTCAGCTTCACATCACCCCAGCTCTCCGCAGCAGAGGCAGCCGTACTGGAAGCGGCAGCAGAGGAAGCAGTGCCAGAGGAAGAACCGCCGCAGGCGGTCAGCACACCGGCAGCAGCCATCGTACCCATGGCTGCAAGGAAGTTACGGCGGGAAATCAGCTTTTTCATGATCCAGTTCTCCTTCGTTCTCAATCTGAAATCTTCGGCTGCTCTTTGTTGCGCTTATAAGTTGCGCACATCCAAGCAGCTGTTTTTCTGTACCCATAGGATACCGCATTCTTTTGCTCACGTCAATGGACGAAATTCACGGTATTGTTGAGTTGAAACTGGAAAAAGTGACGGTAAAATCAGGATACATGGGCAAAAGTGCGCAACTTTAGCGCAACCTTTGCCATGCAAAGAGCAAAAATGCCCGCTCCGGGAAAGGAGCAGGCACAAAAAGCGCGTTATTTGATGCTGTGGGAGCGTTCCCTCCACTTGGTAGAATCCCGCAGGATGACCTGATGGCCTTCCAGCTGCCGCATGACGATCTCTTTTCCGGCCAGCCGGTCCAGCAGCATCCGGCAGGCGGTCTTACCCAGCTGCTCTGCATCGTACTGCACCGCCGAAACAGACGGCGTGATGCTGGCAAGCATGGAGCTGTCGTACAGGCTGGCCACTCGCAGATCGTTGGGCACGAGGATATGCCGCGTCCGCAGCTCCCGCATGACCTCAAAGGCGATCTCATCATCGCCGCAAAGGATGCAATCCGCCTTCTGCTCCAGCGCAGCCTCCAGTGCATCGAGCGTCTGCCCGGCAGATTCCACACCGGAATGAACGAGCCGCTGGTCTACTGGCACACCAAATTCCGCGAATCCACGCAGATAACCGCGTATGCGGTCGGTGTTGACGGCGTAGATGGTACTGCCCACCAGCAGCGCGATCCGCTTGGCGCCCAGCTGCAAAAGGATGCGTGTCATCTCGCAGGCAGCCGCGACCTGATCGTTGTCTGCCTGCGGGATGGTCTTGTCCTCGCTGCGTCCGATGAGCACAAAAGGTGTCTTGTATTGCCGCAAAAGTTCGATGCAGGGATCATCCGCCATGGCGTAGGTCAGGATCACGCCGTCCACCTTGTGGTTGGCCAGCTGCCGCTGCAGCTGTGAATACTCGGTGTTGGAGGCGTAGCAAAGCATCAGGTCATAGCCGCGCTGGTCTGCCATGGTGCAGATGCCGCCCATGCACTTGCGCAAAAAGGGCAGATCCAGCGCAATAAACCGCTGCGGTACGACCATGGCAATATTGTTGGTGCGCAGTTTTTCGCCGCTCTGTGCAGAAACAGGCTCGGAGCGGGTACGCCCCATATAGGCGTACACCTTGGTGCGGGTCGCCTCGCTGATGCGTCCCTTGCCGGAAAGTGCACGCGATACCGTTGTTTTAGAAAGGCCAAGCGCATCAGCCACCTGCTCGATCGTCATTTTTTCGGTTTCCTTTGCAGCCACAGGATATCCTCTCCTTTTCACAGAACTGCGCAACAATGCGCCACCCCAGCATACCGGGGTAAGCCCGCTTTGTCAAGTATGAAAGCAAACAAAAAGCGTTCTGCTTTTTCGGCAGAACGCTCAAAGGGGAAACTTTTACAGGACCTGCTCGCCGTTTTTCCAGACGGCCGTTCCGTAACGGTTCAGCGCAACACCGCCTACTTCAACCGGATGTTCATTGCAGTTCTGTACAAAGACGAACGTACCGCGCCGCGCGGCCAGAACGCCGTCCGGCAGTGCCTCCGGCCAGGCCGGGTTCAGGCCGACTTCCTTTACAGCGGCACGATAAAATGCGCGATAGAACGCTTCATCGAACCGACTTGCCAGATAATAGGCACGGCCCCCCCCGTAGGAGTGGACAGCCACCGCCGGGCAGTTTACATAATAGTCCTCGGCATAAACGCTCAGCGGTGTGGCAGGGTCGGTGTCGTTCAGACTTGCGACCTCGCATAGGACCGAAGCCTGCGTTTCCGGCAAAGTGGAATCGTCCATCGGGGTGCAGCGGCAGGTTTCGCCGTCATACATTCCGTCGATCTCAGTGCGGCGCAGGCCCAGCAAGTCGGTCAAGCCGTAGGGCGTGTCACCCAGGCGGCACAAATCGCTTTCATCCACCATACCGGTCCAGTATGTAACCACGACCGTACCACCATTCTGCGCAAAATCACAGAGTTTTTGGGCAAAGGCATCGGTCAGCAAATAAATCATCGGAACAACGACCAGACCATAACCCGCCAGGTCGGATTCCTGATTCACGAACTCCACCGCAATGCCTTCCCGCGCAAGAGCATTGTAGTGCAGCTTCAGCTCGTCCCAGTAGCCCATCCCGGCATTTCGAGGGCCGCAGGAACCTTCCAATGCCCACTTGTTTTCCCAATCGTGGACGATCGCTGCCTGTTTTGTGCGGCAGACTGTTGCAATCTCTGAGAGCACTTCCAGCTTTTGGCCCACACCGACTGTTTCCCGGAAGGGGCGGGCATCTTCCCGTCCATCGTGGCCGACGACTGCACCGTGAAGCTTTTCCTCCGCACCGCGGCTGGCGCGCCACTGGAAGTAAAGCACGCTGTCCGAACCATGTGCAACCGTTTGCAGAGCCGCAAGCTCCGCAATGCCGGGGCGCTTCTGTTTGGAGATCGGCTGCCAGTTGGTAAAGCTGGGGCTGGATTCCATCAGCAGGAAGGGCCTGCCCTTCATGGAGTAATACAGGTCGTGCATCATGGCGGTGTCCAGCGCGGTTTCTTCCACCGTTTCGCTGGGCTTGTGCCATGTGGGATAGTTGTCCCAGCTTGCCACGTCGATCTCCTTGGACATTTTGAAATAGTCGATGCCATCAAACCGGTACATCATATTCACGGTGAACTTTGCAACCGGCGCAAATTCTTTCACGGTATCACGCTCAAATTTCAAAAAATCAATATGCCGGTCACTGACAAAGCGCTTCCAGTCCAGCGCAAGACCCTGCACGGCATTTTCCCCCTGCGGGGCAGGGCTTTCGATTTGTTCCCAAGCGGTATAGTCGTGACTCCAGAACCGGGCGTTCCACGCCCTGTTCAAGGCTTCCAAAGAGTTGTACCGTGCCTTGAGCCAGCGGCGGAACGCAGCCTGACACAGCTCGCAATGGCAGTCGCCGCTCATCTCGTTGGAGATATGCCAGAGCAGGACAGCCGGGTCATTGCCGAACCGCTGTGCCAGCATCTGGTCGATGATGCGGACTTTTTCCCGGTAGACCGGCGATGTATAGCAGTAATTCTGCCGCCGGTTGTACAGCTCCCGGACCCGGTCTGCCCGGACTCGGCGCACCTCGGGGTATTTGTGTGCCATCCAAGCAGGGCGGGCCGCACTGGGCGTTGCAAGGATCGTATAGATTCCATTGGCATACAGGTTATGGATGATGTCAGCCAGCCAATCCAGCTCAAATACCCCCTCCTGCGGTTCCAACGTGGACCATGAGAACACACCCAGCGTCACAGTATTAACGTGTGCCTTTTTCATCAGTTCGATGTCCTGCGCCAGAATATCGGGCCGGTCCAGCCACTGTTCCGGGTTGTAGTCTCCGCCATGAAGTAATCTGAGCTGCTGCATGATAGCGGCCTCCTTTGGTTGCGCAAGTTGCGCAACATTTTTATCGGATAGGGTTGCGTTCGATACAAAGTATAGCAAGAACCTCCGCAAGATGCAATGCAGCTATATGGAATTTCGTTGTAATAAGCTGAACGTTTGATGCAGCACAAGAAACCATCCATGGATGCTTTGGAAGATTCCACAACGTTCATGTGGGATTTATAGGCAGGTTGTCAAAATGCAGAAATACATTGATTGAACGGGAAGGCACTTGAACGCCATGCTATAAGTCCTACGATCACCGCTTTATCACAATAAAATTTGCAAAACCATCTTGACGCACCTTGTAAACCTTGACACTCTCTGTCACAAATTCCACTGAGCTTGTCGGGGCGAGGCCCGACAAGCTCTGCTCACGATGCACAGAATGCAGACAATGCAAGGAAAAACACGGCTTTCCCGCCGGTGTGCAAAAAGTGTGCAAAAGTGTGCAGAGCCCCAGAAAAAGGAAAATCCCACGAGGAATCTTGCGATTCCTCGTGGGATTTTGGTGCGCTCGAGGGAACTCGAATCCCTGGCCCTCTGATTAAAAGTCAGATGCTCTACCGGCTGAGCTACGAGCGCATACATTATAAAGCGCAGTATAACACGATACTGCCGAATAATATTACCATACTCCCGGGCAAAATGCAAGCTTTCTGCACAAAAAACTTTCCCAAAGCCGTCATCGGGCAGATTTTGCCACGAACTGCCCCTTTACAAACCGGGCAAGAACCAGTACAATCAAAGCAGTTCATTACAAAACTGCAACCGACCTGCCGGGCGCACTTCCGCGCCGGGCAAGCCGATCCGATAGGAGGGCTTTTTCCATGAAAATTTCTCGACGGTCCGTACTTCGCTATTCCGGGCTGACGGCGGCGCTGCTGGCGCTCACTGGCTGCTCTGCAAGCCCCGGCAGTGCCATTCTGGGCGGTGACCTGTCCGACTGGATGAAGAGCCTGTTCTGCGGCTCGGCGGCATCCTCTTCCGCTTCTTCTGAGGCCGCTGCATCCTCTGTGGTCGCAGCCGGTGAGGCCGCAGCTGGTGAGGCAGCCGCCTCCTCGGCAGCGTCCAGCGAAGCCGCAAGCTCTGCGTTCAGCCTTCTGCCTGCCTACGACGCTGACCCTCTGACCGGCGAAGCCCGCAAGAGCACCGGCCGGATGGTGGGTGTGATGGTCAACAACATCGCCAACTCCGAAAAGCAGAACGCACGCCCCCAGCGCGGCATCGGCTCGGCAGACCTGCTCATCGAGAGCAAGGTGGAGGGCGGCATCACCCGCCTGTGTGCCGTGTTCCGGGATGCGGACACCATCCCGGAGGTCGGGCCGCTGCGCTCCGGCCGTGACCAGTTCCTGCAGCTGCTCATGCCCCATCAGGCCCTCTATTACCACGATGGCGAGAGCATTTTCTGCACCCAGTTCATCAATGTATACGATTACTCCGGCCTGAACATCGGCGGCAAGAGCTACTTCAACACGCCGGTCCACCCCCACGTTGCCCACCGTGACAACCGCGGCCGCAACGTAGCCTATGAACACACCGAGTTCACCTCCGGCAAGGAGATCAAACAGGCGGCCGGCAACGCCGGCATCGGCCTGACCTACGCCAACGAAACGCCTTTCTTCCACTTTGCCGATTACCGCACCGCAGCCTCCAATGACCTTCCCGGTGCCCCTGCGGCCAAAACCATCAGCATTACCCACTCCGAGAGCTACAGGACCCGTCTGACCTACAACAGCTGGGGCCGCAGCTACAAGCTGGAAATGTACAACCGCTCCAAAAAAGCCTATGAGAACACAGTGGACGAGCTGACCGGCAAGCAGCTGACCTTTGACAACGTGGTGGTCTGCTTTGCCGATATTGCCGCCTATGCGGGCGATTCTCACGATGTCCAGTCGGTCAACTATGTGGCCGGTGGGCAGGCGTTTCTCTTCACACGGGGCGGCGTGCAGGTGGGCCGCTGGGAGAAGCCGCATCCCACCCACCCGCTCAAGCTCTACACCGAAACCGGCGAGGAGATGACCCTGAACCGGGGCAAGACCTATCTGGCACTGGTGGACAATGATGAGTGGAGCAATTTCAGCTACTAAATCACCCGCCCTCCGGGGCAGAAGAAGGAAACCGATGAAACGCTTTTGGATGCGCGCTTTGCTCTGTTTTGCGCTCAGCGCCGCACTGCTGACAGGCTGTGCGCTCAGCCCCAGCTCCCAGCCCGCTGAAAGTCCCACTGACCCGCTCACCGGGCAGGAGCTTGTCTGGCCGGGCCGGCGGCCGGTCGCCATCACCATTGACAACGCGGCCGCCAGCACCACTCAGTGGGGGCTTTCCACAGCCTCGCTGGTGCTGGAAGCCCTGACCGCACAGCAGCAGGCCACCAGGCTCTGCCTGGTCTACCCTGCCGTGGGGGCTGTGCCGCAGGTCGGGCCTGTCTCTGCCGGGCAGGACCTCTACTGGCGGCTGCTGGTGGGCCAGCAGGTACTGCCGGTGCAGCGGGGCGGCGGGCAGTTTGACCAGAACTACCTTGATTACTACTCTCTGCGCGCGGTAGACGCGCTGGAGGTAGGTACCAATGCCTTTTCCTGTGAGACCAATTGGCAGAATGTCCCGCTGTGGCATACCAGCGGTGCAGCACTTTCGGGTGTGCTGGGCAGTCTGAACATCTCCCCGGCCCTGACAGAATCCCGCGTCACGGACACCTCTTCCAGCAGCTCCGACAGCGAGAGCGGAACCCTCCTCTCCGTGCCCAATCTGCTGCCCATGCAGGAAAACGGCAAGCTGCCCGATGCAGATGCTTCGGACGCAATGAGTGTCCGGGTCCAGTTTGATGCGCAGAACGCCACCGGCTTCTCCTACGATGCCGACAGCAAGACCTACCGGATGCTCCACGCGGACGGCACACTGCAGCTGGATGCCAACAACGGCCAGCAGACAGATTTCGACAACCTGCTCATTCTGTTCAGTGCATCCACCCTGCGTGACGATGGTGTGACGCTGGATTACGACCTGACCATGGGCGGCGGTGTCTGGCTCAACGAGGGCCACCTGTGGAACATCACCTGGACGCAGGGCAGCGAGACCACCTTCTTCCTGTATGATTCCAACGGCCGCCCCCTGACCCTGACGGCAGGCCGCAGCTATCTGGCGCTGGTGTCCAGCCTGACCGGGCAGGAGCTCACCGTGCAGAACTCCACCGGGGAAAGCCTGTTATAAGCAAAAGAGACGGTCCTGCAATCCGATGCAGAACCGTCTCTTTTTACGCTATGTTTTTTACAGATCGACCACGCTGCCCACCTCGGCAAGGGTGGCAGGCACCGCACCCAGATGAACCTCATCGGCATCCCGGCGCACCACAAAATGGACGGTCTGGCCTGCGGCAAAGTCAGGCTGATAGATCAGCTCCAGCGTCTGCCAGTCCGCCGGGGTCTCGCAGAAGCAGTGGAGCATCGCCCCGCGCCCTGCGGAAAGATTCAGGGTAAAGGCAGAGGCATCTGCCGCATTTTCCCCGTAGAGGGGAGCTGCAAAGCTGCCCACCCGCACCTGTCTGCCATCACACAGGGCAGTCAGGCCGGTGCCCAGGCTGTACAGGGCATTCCTGCTGTCCAGGCCGCGGCTCTGCAGGTAGCTGGCCCCCACAGCCAGCGGCCGGGCCGAGAGGTTCTCCACCGACAGATAGACCAGCGTGCTGTCCAGCTCCGGGGCAGGCGCATAGCCCAGCAGCTCCACTGCCGCCTTGCCGTCCAACAGAGCAGGTTCGCCCTCATAGCAGGGGGCCAGAGCCGCGCCCGAAACACCGGTGAGCAGGGCGGCAGCCAGACTGACTGCGCCGGAACCGGCATATTTCAGGAACGAGCGGCGGGACAGGGATTGTGACATCGGGGATTCCTCCTAACGGGAAAATAAGTTCTCTTTATACAATAGTAAATTCCTGGCTTTCTGTCAAGAGATTTGCCCGGAATTTTACCTGTTCTTCCGCGTTTTTACGTGTTTTGGATATTTTCAGGGCGGCGCGGCAAAGATTCTTACTCAAATGCCTCGTTTTCCTCGGCTTCTGCCTGCCCGCGCAGGGTATCGGCGTAGCCAAAGGGGACGATGTCGATGGCCTCCACCAGACGGTCGCGCATCCAGAGCTGCACGTCGGTCTGGACGGTATAGCCGCAGCCGGGGTCGGCCATCCACTGTTCCGGGTGGCGGGAGGGCAGCGCGCGCTGGCTCAGCATACTCATGATCACGCCGCCATGGGTCACGCAGGCAGCCTCGGTCACATCCATCCGGATCATATACTCAAACAGCTTGAGCAGGGTCTCGGCGCAGCGGGCGTGGAACTGCTCGGTGGGCTCTGCTCCCTCGGGCACAAAGCCGGAGCCGGGGGTGATCCACTTCTTGAAATCCTCTTCCTTGACCAGATCCTTCACGGGGCGGTTCTCAAACACGCCAAAGCCCGCTTCCCGCAGGTCGTGCACTGTGAACTGGTGGCCTGCATTGGGGAACAGAATGTTCGCTGTCTCCACAGCGCGCACCAGCGGGGAGGAGAACACCGTGTCCACCTGCGGATACTCGAACCGCTCCTTCAGCTCCTTCAGCTGGGCGCGGCCCTCATCACACAGGGGGATGTCCGTACCGCTGCCGATGTACAGGCCCTGCAGGTTGCCTGCCGTCATACCGTGGCGGATGAGATGAAGTTTGAACGTTTTCATGGAAAAACACCTCTATCTGGCAAAGAGTTCCTCTCTGCTGTAAAATTTCGCACCGGCAGTGGGCATCCTGCCCGGGCCGTGCGCCACAAAATATGCGTTGATTGTCTTTAGTTTAGCATAGATATGGTATCCGGGGCAAGCCTTTTGACAAAAATGACGAAAAATGACGAGAATTTCCGTCACTTTTCTTGCTTTACTTTTGGTTTTCCACTGTGTATAATCAACATGTTGTAAACCAAAACTCAAAGAAGTTCAATTTCCACTACTGAGGAGTCCAAAATCATGGAATTCAACCGTATCATCAAGCTGCTGCGCAAGGAGCGCGGCATCACCCAGAAGCAGGCCGCCGAAGACCTTGGGGTGTCCCAGGCACTGCTCTCCCACTACGAAAAGGGCATCCGCGAGTGCGGTCTGGACTTTGTTGTCCGGGTAGCGGATTACTATAATGTGTCCTGCGATTATCTGCTGGGCCGCTCGGCTGAGCGCAACGGCATGATGCTGAACGCCGATGACCTGCCCAACCCCGATAAGATGAAGGACAACGTCTACCACGGCAGCGTTCTGCCCACCATGAACAAAAAGCTGATCTCCAACAGCCTGAACGTGCTGTATGCCAAGATCGCCGAGTGCCACAGCAAGGCCCTGACCACCGAGGTCAGCACCTACCTGATGATGGCCGTGGCCAAGATGTTCCGCCTGCTCTATTCCGCCGAACCCCACAACGCCCAGAGCCTGTTCAGCGTGGAGGCCCGCCGCTGGCCCGGCTACTCCGATGCCGTGATGCGGATGAGCGAGAGCAACGTGGAGGACCTGCTGGCCGGTGAGGATCTGAACGGTGCCGAGGGCGTGAAAGACCCCTCCTGCCTTGCCATGACCACCGAGAGCCTGACCCGGGAATACCCGCTGTACACCCCCAGCCTGCTGAATCTGGTCAAGACCAGCGAGACCCATGTGCGCGGCCTGGACCCCAACCAGTGAGCTTCTGTGTGAAACTCCTGTTAATTCTGTGCCCAGGGCCTTGCAATTTCCGGTAAAAAATGCTATAAACGAATCAGCGAAGAAAAAGATTTCTGCCATTGATTAAGGAGGCAAGCTTTATGTCGAACAAGATTTCCCGCCGCACCTTCCTCAAGATCACCGGTGCTTCTGCCGCTGCTCTGGGCGCTGCTGCTGTGCTGGGCGGCTGCCAGGCCGGCGATAACTCTTCCATCGAGGTCAAGGTCGGCGATAAGATCAGCAACTGGAACAATCTGGCGGTCCAGCTGACCAGCGTCTTTACTCTGGCAAGTGCCCCCGATGCCGAGGGTTATGAGTACATTGCCATGCTGATCACCTCTGCAAACCGTTCCAGCCGCGACACCTTTGCCATCGGCGCACAGAACATTCAGGAGATCGGTGAGGCCTATCCTCTGGATACCCCGGAGCAGATCGCAGCCAACACTGCCGGTTACTTCCATGCTCTGTCCGCTTCCACCACCGACTTCTCCTTCACCTGCGACGGTCAGGCAGCCGAGGGCGGCGCTTATGTCCAGCTGTACGACAGCACCACCGAGAGCTTTACCACGGCCTCTGCCATTCCCCCGCAGGGTGCAGGCTACATTGAGCTGGTCTGCATGGTGCCCACCACCTGGCAGCAGATCGGTGTGACCTACACCCCGACCTTTGTTTCCGGCAAGACTCTGAACTTTACCATCAACGCCTCTGACCTGACCAAAGCTTGATCAAGCAGGACGAAATTTCGTATGATTTGCACGGCGGCGGTGGGAAAATTTCACAAAATATTTGTGAAAACCATTGACATTCGCCCCCGTTTCGCCTATTGTATAGGCAGAGCCTTTTGGCATTTTCGTGCGCTTTGCACATTATAAGGAGGAACGATTATGTCGTTAGCATTTTCTCGCCGCTCTTTCCTGAAATACTCCGCTGTTGCAGCTGTGGCCGTTGCGGGTGCCGGCCTCTTCTCCGGCTGTGATCAGACTGATACCAAGAACCTGTACTGCGACGGTGCCGGTTCCATCACTGTTCTGCAGATCAATGCCGTTCTGGGCACCTACGATGACAATGCCAAGAAGTACAAGGATATTGACCTGACCAAAAACCCCATCAGCTTCCCCTTCCAGATCACCGTTGGCCGCACCAACAATCTGCCCATTCAGCCCAGCAACTTCAAGGCGATTGTCTACGGTAAGGACGGCAAGCAGAAGGCAAAGTATGTCGGTGGAACCAGCAACGAGCTTAAGATCGACGCTTCCTTGCTGGACACCAACCTGGCAAACAGCGCTATCAATAAGGGCACCATCACGCTCAACACCTCTCTGGCTGAGGGCGAAAAGCTGGTCTTTACCTACTGCCCCGACCTGCAGTATGCCGAGTATTCCATGAACTGGGTTCTGGCTCGTGCCGCAAGCGCCAGCTCCGGTTCCACCTCCAGCAAGTAATCTCCCCAACGTACATCCTAAGCCGTCCGGGAAAGCCGGGCGGCTTTTTTTGCGCCGTCACATTGGCAAAGCATCTCAATTTTTCTTTAAATTTTCAGCAATTCTGTATCTTGTGCACACCCGCATTTTCTGATACCATAGGTTCATGGAAAAGAAGGGGAGCGCAGCGGCAGGGGCCGCCGCGCTGTTTGTGTTTCCGCTCAAAAAGGCCATGGGCCGTAGTTTGACAGAACAGGAGTGTTGCAGTTATGATCAACATGGTAAAGCTTCCCACCAATAAGAGCAATCTGTTCCTGCGTGTGGCAAAGGGCCATTTCGCAACCAGCCACAGCCACATCAATTACTATATCGATGTCACCACCCAGAAGTCCCGCCTTTCCGAGGCAAAGGCCGTGGCAAAAGAGCTGGTGGCTGCCTACCAGCACAACACCATCGTGGATACCGTTCTCTGCCTGGACGGTACACAGGTCATCGGCACCTGCCTTGCCAACGAGCTGACCAAGGACGGCTTTGCCAACATGAATGCCCACCAGACCATCTATGTCATCACCCCGGAGTACACCACCGGCAGCCAGATCATCCTGCGCGACAATCTGGCCCCCATGGTCAAGGGCAAGCATGTGCTGATCCTGGCTGCTTCCATCACCACCGGCTACACCGTGCAGGCTGCGATCGAGGCGATCAACTACTACGGCGGCACTGTGGCAGGCCTGAGCGCCATCTTCGCCACCGCCACCGAGTGCCTGGGCATCCCGGTCACCTCTATTTTTGACCCCTCCAACCTGCCCGATTACGCCAGCTTCGATTCCCGCGAGTGCCCCATGTGCAAGGCGGGCCAGCATATCGATGCACTGGTCAACAGCTTCGGCTATTCGGCGCTGTAAAACCCATTGCCTGATCCGTATCATCCAATTTCTGCAGACGCAAAGACCCGGCTGTCATCGGCAGCCGGGTCTTTTTCTTATTCTGCTTTTTTCGGGAACACAAACGGGTCGTGCAGGTAGACCAGCACGAGGTACGCCGCCATGAAGCACCAGATGATGGGCTCACAGAGGATGACGGCGTTATAGGCAAACTTCGGGATGAAGAAGAGCACGAATACCACCTTGCCCACCAGCTCGATGACACTGGAGAAGAGGGGCAGGACCTTCTGCCCCAGGCTCTGCAAGGCATAGCGGGTGGCCAGCAGGACACCCAGCACCGAGTAGAAGGGCGCGTTCCAGAGCAGATACCGTGCGCCGTTTTCCAGCACCACAGACTCGCTGGAGCCGGAGATGAGCCGCACCATCCACTCCGCGCCCAGCTGCATCAGAAGGATCGCCAGCACGGCCACCGCCACGCTGTACAGGGCGATCTCCTTCATGCCCTTGCGGACACGCTCCGGCTGGTTTGCGCCGCAGTTCTGGGAAACAAACGTGGAGCATGCCGATGCCATGGCCATGACCGGCATGGTGGTAAAGGAGAACAGCTTCCGGGCGGCGGTGTGACCGGCAATGACCAGCGTGCCCAGCCCATTGATGCCGTACTGCAGCACCACCGAGCCCGCCGAGACGATGCTGCTCATCAGGCCCATGGAGATGCTCTGGCTGAACAGCTCCCAGTAAAGGTGGCTGCCCACCCTGAAATGCTGTTTTTCCGGAAGCAGGATCTTCACTCTGAGGAAGATGTACAGGATGCAGAGCACCACCGAAACGCCCTGCGAGATGACCGTTGCCACAGCCGCTCCCTGCACCCCCATGCCCAGCCTTGCGATGAACAGGAGATCCAGCACCACATTCAGGCCCGAGGAGATGAGCAGGAACACCAGCGGCATCACGCTGTTGCCAATGGCGCGCAGCAGGCCCGCGCAGAGGTTATAGGCGAACATGACCAGCACGCCCAGGTCGATGGTCAAAATGTAGCGGTACGCATCGTCCAGGATCTCCGCCGGGGTGTCCAGCATGAGGAGCAGCGGGTGCAGGCCCAACACACCTGCCAGCGTAATGCAGAGGGAAGCCACCAGACCGATGACCAGTGAACCTGCCACGGTCTTTTTGAGCAGATCGTGATCCTGCGCCCCGTAGGAGCGCGCTGCAACGATTGCAAGGCCGTTGCCGATACCGAGGCCAAAACCGACCAGAAGCTCGTAGATCGAGCCGCAGGAGCCAATGGCGGCAAGGGCGGTATCGCCCAGCACATTGCCCACGATCATGGTGTCCACGGTGTTATAGAGCTGCTGGAACAGGCTGGAGATGAAGATGGGCAGCATGAACAGCAGCAGGTTTTTGAAAATGGGCCCGTGCATCAGGTCCACATTCATGCTGAAGGGGGATTTTTTCGCAGTTTGGGTCATAAGGTTCCTCACAGTTTACGGAAAACAACCCTCCCCGGCATTGCACAGCAAAAACGGAGAGGGTTGTGCTTTATTTTTCTTTTACAGCTCCTGGGTCTCAAAGCCGTGGCCGGTCAACACCTCCACGCTGGTGAAGCCGGCTGCCTTGATGGCGGCGGCGGCTTCCTCAAAGCCGAAGGTCAGGCTGGAAACATCGTGGGAGTCGGAGGTGATGATGACCTTGCCGCCCATCTTGTTCCACTCCTCCAGCATCCATGCACTGGGGTAGAAGTCCTTGCGGTAGCCGCGGTAAACGCCGCCGGTGTTCACTTCCAGCAGGCAGTTGTGCTCTTTGGCTGCGCTCAAGGCTTTGAGGGCAGCGGCCCGGTAGCGGGGAGCCTCTTCATCAAAGAACTCACCCTCGCCGTTCAGCTTCTTGATGAGGTCGATGTGAGCCAGAATGTCCGGTCCCTTGGCGGCAACCTTCTCCACCTCTGCAAAGTAGGCCTCCACCGCGGCCAGCGGGTCACCGTCGAAATCATCAAAGATGCAGTCGTGCAGATCCTGCGGGCGGAAGTCGATCTCGTAGTACTTGCCGGTGTTCTTGCCGTACAGGTGATGGGCCGCACCGATCCAGTAATCGTAGTTCTCGGGCTTGTCCTCGCTCAGGCTGTCCCACTCGATGCCGCAGAGGATGTCCACCTTACCCTTATACTCTGCCTTGAGCTTTGCAATGGTGGCCTTGTACTGGGCGGTGCGGCTGGGGCTCATGCAGTACTCACGGTCCCGCTGCGTATAGCTATGGCCGGAGAAGCCCAGGGTCGTCAGGCCCTGTGCACAGGCGGCACTGGCCATTTCCTGCAAGGTATTTCTGCCATCGCACATCGTCGAGTGGCAATGAACACTGGACTTCTTATAATCTGCCATAACTAAATCACTGCATCCTTTCCTGTTTGACCTTGTGGTCAATGACGTGTCGTTTTTCCAGCTCACGGGTGATCTCTTCCACCGTGATGCCCGCCTGCACCATCAGCACCAGCACATGGTATGCCAGGTCGCTGATCTCATAGATGGTCTCGGCCTTGTCCTCTTTTTCTCCCGCAATGATGACCTCGGTGCACTCCTCGCCCACCTTTTTCAGGATCTTCTCCTTGCCCTTCTCGAACAGGTAGGTGGTGTAGCTGCCTTCCTGGGGATGATCCCTGCGGCCCTGGATGAGTTCGTAAAGCCCCTGCCAGCTGAACTGCTTGAGCTCCGGCGAGACATACACTTCGTTGAAGAAGCAGCTCTCGGCACCGGTATGGCAGGCAGGGCCGTCCTTGACCACCTCCACCACCAGTGCGTCCTTGTCGCAGTCGGCGGTGATGGACACCACATGCTGGACATTGCCGCTGGTATCGCCCTTGCGCCAGATCTCCTGACGGCTCCGGCTCCAGAACACCGTACGCCCCTCGGCAATGGTCAGTGCCAGCGTCTCGGCGTTCATGTAGGCAAGGGTGAGCACCTCTTTGGTGTAGTGATCCTGCACGATGGCAGGAATGAGGCCCTTTTCATCAAATTTCAGTTCCATGGTCAATACTCCCTCCCCAAAGGGGATACTTACAGTTTATCCTAAAGTTGCCCGAAACGCAAGAGCTTACAGCCGCATTTCGACACCATTTTCATTCAGATAGGTTTTCAGGTCGTGGATGGTCAGCAGTTTCTGGTGGAAAATGCCCGCCGCAAGGCCCGCGTCGATGCCCTTGTGGTGGAACAGCTCAAGGAAATCTTCCTTTTTGCCCGCGCCGCCGCTGGCGATGATAGGTACGTTCACCCGGGCAGCGACCGCGTCCAGCATCTCAAGATCGAAGCCGGTGCGGACACCATCGGTGTCAATGCTGTTCAGGCAGATCTCCCCCGCGCCATGCGCCACGCACCAGCTGATCCAGTCCAGCGCGTCCCGGCCGGTATCCTCGCGCCCACCCTTGGCGAACACCCGGAACTGGCCGTTCACCCGCTTCACGTCCGCCGAGAGCACCACGCACTGATCGCCGTATTTCTGGGCCGCCGCCGGGATGAGGCCGGGGTCCCGCAGAGCGCCCGAGTTGACGCTGACCTTATCGGCACCGCATTTCAGCACCCGGTCAAAATCCTCCAGCGTGTTGATGCCGCCGCCTACGGTCAGCGGGATGAAGATCTCGCTTGCCACCCGGGTCAGAATATCGGTGAACAGAGCGCGGCCCTCAAAGCTGGCGGTGATATCGTAGAACACCAGCTCGTCGGCACCGGCAGCGTTGTACATCCGGGCCATCTCCACCGGGTCGGCCACATCCCGGATGCCCTCAAAGTTCGTGCCCTTGACCACCCGGCCATTCCGGACATCCAGACAGGGAATGATACGTTTTGTGATCATTTTCGTTCCCCTCCGTTTAATTCTGCACCAGTTCTACACAACGTTTCAGATCCAGCGCCCCGGTATACAGGCTCTTGCCCAGGATCGCGGCAGCGGTGCCCATCTTTTTCAGTTCCAGCAGCTCGGCCTCCGACGAGATGCCGCCGCTGGCCGTGAAGGCCACGCCCGGCACCTCTACCGCCAGCTGGCGGTACAGCGCCAGATTCGTGCCCTGCATGGCACCATCACAGGCAATGTCGGTGTAGATGATGGCCGTGCATCCGGCATCTGCCAGCCGCCTGCAGAAATCCACGCCCTTTTCGGCGCTGACCTCCTTCCACCCGTGGATGGCAACAAATCCATCTTTGGCATCCACCCCCACGGCGATCCGTTCGCCGTAGCGTTTCAGCATCCGGGCCGTGAAATCAAAATCCGTCACGGCTACACTGCCCAGGATGCAGCGATTCACGCCCAGAGAAAGGTATTTTTCAATGCGCTCCTCCGTGCGGATGCCGCCGCCCACCTCAATGTACAAGCCCCCCTGCTTTGCCAGCGCGGCAATGGATCTGTAGTTGGAAAGGGTGCCGTCCTTTGCGCCGTCCAGATCCACAACGTGGAGATACCTGGCCCCGGCCTCCACAAACTGCCGGGCCTGTGCACAGGGGTCCTCCCCGTAAACAGTCATACGGTCGTAATCTCCCTGCGTCAGGCGGACAACTTTGCCGCCTCGCAGGTCAATGGCTGGGAATAGATTCATAGTTTCTCCTTTAGCGGCCTTACCCTCTCCGTCTTTGCTTCGCAAATCCGTCAGGCTTTGACTGAGAGGGCGAGCCAGTTTACAATTCTGCAAACGCCTTCAAGATCCGCAGCCCCGTCTCCCCGCTCTTTTCGGGGTGGAACTGGGTGCCGTACACCCTGCCCGCCCTGACCACGCCGGTCACGGGGATGGAGTAATCGCTGACAGCAAGTGTACTCCCGGTACAATTTTTGCCGTAGTAGCTGTGGACGTAATAGACATACTCGCCCTCACGGATGTATCGGAAGAGCGGGTCATCCCGTACGATATGCAGGGCGTTCCAGCCGATCTGCGGCACCTTGAGGGTTTTGTCTTTCAGGTCAGGCTCCAGCGGGCAGACCTCGCCTTTGACAAAGCCAAGGCCCCCATGTTCGCCGTACTCATAGCTTTTTTCAAAGAGCAGCTGCATTCCCAGGCAGATGCCCAGCAGGGGCTTTTGCGCCGCCTGCTCCCGGATGACCGGCACCAGACCGGTGGCCGAGAGCTTGTCCATGGCATCGCCAAAGGCACCCACCCCCGGCAGGATGAGCCGGTCGGCCTTGCGGATGGTCTGTGCATCGGCGGTCACAACGGCCTCCAGCCCCAGATGCGTCAGGCTGGAGCGCAGGCTGAACAGGTTGCCCACGCCGTAATCGATGATCGCGATCATACCAGCAGTCCTTTCGTGGAGGGGATCTCGTCCCGGTGGGCGGCATCAATGGCGACTGCCGCAGCCAGCGCGCGGCCCGCGCCCTTGAAGCAGGCTTCGAGGATGTGGTGAGTGTTTTCCCCTGCAAATTGTACAAAGTGGAGCGTAGCGGGCACATTGCGGGCAAAGCCCAGCCAGAACTCCGAGGCGCATTCCACATCGAAATCGCCCACCTTTTCGGTCTTGCAGTGGACATCCCAGTTCAGGGTGCACCGGCCCGAAAGGTCTGCCGCGCAGAGCACCAGCGCCTCATCCATGGGCAGGTAGAAGCTGCCATACCGCTGGATGCCCCGCATCTCGCCCAGCGCCCGGGCAAAGGCCTGCCCCAGTGCAATGCCGATATCCTCAGCCGTGTGGTGGTAATCCACCTCCACATCCCCGTGGCAGGTGAGCACCAGGTCAAACCGGCCATGGCGGGCAAACAGCTCCAGCATGTGGTTCAGGAACCCGCAGCCGGTGTCCACCTCATAGCGTCCCGCACCGTCCAGATTCAGGGTCAGCTCGATCTGGGTCTCGTTGGTGTTGCGTTCCAGTGTCACTTCCCGCATGAGTCATTCCTCCATTATTTTGTCAAGGGTGTTCAGGAAGATCTGCATCTGCTCCGGCGTGCCGATCGTGATGCGCAGCCAGTTTTCAATGCGTGGGGCATCAAAGTGGCGCACCAGAACGCCCTTTTTCTTCAACTTCCGGTACAATTCACCGCCGTTTTTCTTTTGGGTAGAGGCAAACAGGAAGTTGGAGCGGCTGTCCAGCACCGCAAAGCCCCGGGCTTCCAGCTGTTGTTTTGTCCATGTGCGGGTGTCCACGATGGCGGCACGGGTCTTTCCAAAATAAACGGTATCTTCCAGCGCGGCCTGCCCGGCCTTCAAGGTCAGGCGGTTGATGTTATAGGGGTTCAGGCTGAACTTGACCCGGTTCAGGTCCGCGATGAGGCCGGCGCTGCCCATGGCAAGGCCCAGCCGCGCTCCTGCCAGCTGGCGGGATTTCGAGAAGGTCTGCACCACCAGCAGGTTGTCGTACCGGTCAATGAGCGGCACGCAGCTCTCGCCGCCAAAGTCCACATAGGCCTCATCCACAATGACCACATTGTCAGGGTTCGCTTTCAGGATGCCCTCGATGGCACTGCGGGGCAGGGCCAAGCCGGTGGGGGCGTTGGGGTTTGCGATGACGATGGTCTCGTTCAGGCCGTAGTAATCGGCGGGATCAAGGGTGAAATCCTCCTTCAGCGGAATGATATGGCTGGGGATATGCATCAGCCCGCACCAGACGCTGTAACAGCCATAGGTGATGTCGGCATAGGCCAGCGGGTGGGTCTCGTCACAGAAGGCCCGCAGGGCGAAAAAGAGGTTCTCGTCACTGCCGTTGCCGGGCATGATCTGATCCGGCTGCAGGCCAAAGTGCACCGCCGCCGTTTTCAGCAGGTCGGTGCAGGCGGGGTCGGAGTAGAGACGGAGCTTTTCCACCTCGTGCTCGCTCACCGCCGCCACCACCGCCGGGCTGGGCAGATAGGGGCTCTCGTTGGTGTTCAGCTTGATGTACTGCTGGTCCTGCGGCTGCTCCCCCGGGGTGTAAGGGGTGACTGTTTCAAGTTTCGGAGAGAGATATTTACTCATAGCAATTTCCTCACTGTCAGCATCCTCACCCTCTCAGGCGCTTCGCGCCAGCTCCCCCAAAGGGGGAGCCTCTGGCGGTTTTCCGTAACCTTGCGGGAAATTGCCAAAGCCTCTCCCTTTGGGAGAGGTGGCATTGCAAAGCAATGACGGAGAGGGCGAGCCGCCTTTAGTCCTCTTCATATCTTATCGTCACACTCTTCGCATGGGCGTGCAGGCCCTCGCGCTCGGCAAAATCGGCAATGCGGGGTGCCACCTCGCCCAGCGCCTCGCGGGTGTAATAGAGGAAGCTGGACTTCTTCACAAAGTCGTCCACACCCAGCGGGCTGGAGAAGCGGGCCGTGCCGCTGGTGGGCAGGGTGTGGTTGGGGCCTGCAAAGTAATCGCCCAGGGCCTCGGGCACATTGCGGCCCAGGAAGATGCTGCCCGCGTTTTTGATCTCGTTCAGCACGCCGAAGGGATCCTCCACGCAGACCTCCAGATGCTCCGGCGCAATGATGTTGCAGGCCTCAATGGCCTTGTGCAGGTCGGTGCAGACGATGATCTTCCCGTTGTCGTCCACGCTGGCGCGGGCAATGGCGGCACGGGGCAGCTGGGGGATCTGCACCTCCAGCTCTGCCTGCACGGCCCTGGCCAGCGCCGGACTGTCGGTGACAAGAACAGGGCTGGCCAGCTTGTCGTGCTCGGCCTGGCTCAGCAGGTCTGCCGCCACCCAGGCGGGGTTGCAGCCGCCGTCGGCCAGCACCAGGATCTCGCTGGGGCCGGCGATCATATCAATGCCCACCTTGCCGAACACCTTCCGCTTGGCGGTGGCAACGTAGATGTTGCCGGGGCCGACGATCTTGTCCACCGCCGGGATGGTCTGGGTGCCGTAGGCCAGCGCGGCCACGGCCTGTGCACCGCCGGTCTTGAAGATCTTGGTCACACCGGCGGTGGCGGCGGCGGCAAGGATGACCGGATTCACCCTGCCGTCCTTTCCGGCGGGAGTGGTCATCACGATCTCTGACACGCCCGCGACCTTGGCCGGGATGACATCCATCAGCACGGTGGAGGGATAGGCCGCCGTGCCGCCGGGCACATATACGCCTGCCTTTTCAATGGGGGTATATTTCTGGCCCAGCACGATGCCGGGCTTCTCGTTGATCACAAAGTTCTTGTGCACCTGCTGGCGGTGGAAGCTCTCAATGTTGGCGGCGGCCTCCCGCAGGGTCTCGAGGAAATAGGGGTCCATATTGGCAAAGGCCTCATCGATCTCCGCCTGCGTCACCTGCAGGTCATCGATCTCTGCCCCGTCAAATTTCAGCGCGTACTCCTTCAGCGCCTCATCGCCCCGGGCGCGGACCTCGGCAATGATGCCGTCCACCACATCCTCCACGTTTTTCTCCGCGCGGATGTCCCGGTTCAGGATTTCCTCGGGCCTGAGCTCATCAAAATTATACAGCTTGATCATTTTGTTTCCTCCTGCAAGGTCTTGCGCAGCGCTTCCAGCATGGCATCCATCTCGTTGTGCTTGAACTGGTAGCTGGCCTTATTGGCAATGAACCGGGCCGAGATGGGCATGAACTCGGTGACCACCCGCAGGCCGTTCTCCCGCAGGGTGGTGCCGGTCTCCACGATATCCACAATGACATCGGAAAGGCCCAGAATGGGGGCCAGCTCAATGGAGCCATTCAGCTTGATGATATCGATATCCCGCCCGATGGACGCATAGTAGCTCTTTGCAATGTTGACGAATTTGGTCGCCACCCGCACCGGGCGGCTGGGGTCATCCTTGTAATCCGCCGGGGCAGCCACGCACATCCGGCACCTGCCAAGGCCGGTATCCAGCAGCTCGTAGACATCGGCAGAGGCTTCGGTGAGGATATCCTTGCCCACGATGCCCACATCTGCAGCGCCGTGTTCAACGTAGATGGCCACATCGCTGGGCTTGACAAGGAAGTAGCGGATGCCTGCCGCAGGGTTCTCCACCACCAGCTTTCGGGTGGCGTTGTAGTCCTCGGTGCAGCCGTAGCCGATGCGGGCCAGCAGGTCATACATCCTGTCGCCCAGACGGCCCTTGGGCAGGGCCACATTCAGCATGACCCGGCCCGTGCTGTTCCTCTGCACCGGCGGGGTGGGGGCGCTCAGGCGGTCAAGCTCGTCCAGATAGACCGCAAAGCCGATGGCCCCGGCCCCGGGGGTGAACTTCTGCATCAGCAGGTCATAGCGGCCGCCCTTGAGCAGGGGGCGCGGCAGACCCTGCAGGTAACCCTGAAAGACCAGCCCGTTGTAGTATTCCATCTCACCGGCAAGGCTCAGGTCAAGGCGGACCGCCCCGCCGGAGGCCCCCAGCGTTTTGGCCAGTGCCCGCAGCTCAGCGGCGGCGGCGCGCATCCGGTCGTTGCGGCAGGCACTCTCTGCCTTTGCCAGCGTTTCCTCGCAGCTGCCGGAAAGCTCCAGCAGGCCGGTCAGGGCAGCGGCCCCGGCGGCATCCAGCCCGGCGGCCTGCGCGGTGCGGCGCAGCTCGTGCGCATTCTTTTCCCGCAGCTTTTCCAGCAGGCCGGGGCGGGCATTCTCCGGCGCGCCCAGTGCGTCGAACAGGCCGAACAGATAGCCCATGTGGCTGACTTCCAGCACCCACGCGGCCCCCAGCTGGGCCAGGCTCTGCGCTGCCAGCCGGACCGCCTGCTGCACCTGTGCTTCCCCCACCGCGCCCAGCATCTCAAGGCCCATCTGGGAGATCTCCTGGAAGGTGTGGCTCTCTGCCGAGGGGCGGTAGACGTTCTCATGGTAGTAATACCGCAGGGTCTCGCCGGGGGCGGGCTGGGCCGTCTTGGCAATGGACAGGGTCACGTCCGGTTTGAGCGCCAGCAGACGGCCATCCAGGTCGGTGAAAGTGATGACCTGCTCCGAGGACAAAAAGCTCCGGTTCTCCTGATAAAGCCCGTATTCCTCAAAGCGGCCCATGTGATATTTGCGGCAGCCCGCCGCCTCATACAGCGCCCGCAGCGCAAAGGAGGCCCGCTCCTTGGGCTGCAAACTGTCCAGACTGAATTCCATCTCGATCTCCTCGTTCCCTCTCTGCGTATTTCCCACTTCTTTTGTTTATTTTACTTTATCAAGATAAAGTTGTAAAGCGTGAAAGTAACAGCTTTTCAGCCCTATCTTACCGTTTTTCTGTGCGTTTGTACAGAAAGGCGAAATCATTTCACCCCAGCGCCAAAACAGATGATGGAGGGCGAAAACCGGGGATGCAAAAAGGCCGGGCCAGTCTCCTGCATTGGAAACCGGCCCGGCATCTTTCTTATTTTGCAAGCTTCAGGTTCTGCGGCTCTTTGGGTGTGAACACAAGCTTCAGGTCCATTCCCATTCCGTCTGCCAGACGCTTCAGCAGCTTCAAAGATGGGTTGCGTGTTCCATTTTCCAGCTTGCTGATATCCGCCTGATTGATGCCGGTGCGTTCGGCCAGCTCCTTCTGGGTCAGGTTCTGAGAAATGCGTGCATCTGCCATCGCCCGGATGATATCCATTTCCGGCTGGTTCTCTTCCCACTCCTTGCGGAACTCCTCATTTTTCAGTTGTTCATTCAAATACAGATCCAGTGTTTTCATCTGATTCACCCTCTCTTTCCAAAAAATCTTTCCGATACTGTTTTGCCCGTTCAATTTCACTCTTGGGTGTTTTCTGGGTCTTTTTGATAAAGCCGTTCGTCAAAATGATCCTTCCCCCATAATAGAAGAAATACATGACCCGCGAAATATCCGTTCCAACTTTTCCGCGGATCTCAAAAATCCCATCATCCAGATGCTTGCTGTATGGCTCCCTCAGACGGTTTCCCTGTTCCTGTAAAACCTTCAGGATCATTACCAGCTTGCTCCGCATTTTGATATCCAGTTCATCCAAAAAATCTTCCGCAGGGCGCTGGCCATCTCTTGTTTCATAAAATTCCACCACGAATGGTCCCATTTCAAAATCCTCCCTACACTTTTCCCCTTTCAGTATATGGCAGATATGCCATATTGTCAAGTGCAAAAAGGCCGCCGCCCATTGGAAAACAGGCAGCGGCCATACAGCTCGATTTTTTTCTTTTAGCCCAGCAGAGCCAGCACACCGGCCTTGGGGCGGGCACCCACAGCCTGATTGACCAGCTTGCCGTCGCGGAACACCAGCAGGGTGGGGATGCTCATCACGCCGAACTGGGAGGCCAGCTCGGGCTGTTCATCCACATTGACCTTGCCCACCTTGACATCGGTGCGCTCCTCGGCCACCTCGTCCACGATGGGGCTCAGCATCCGGCAGGGGCCGCACCAGGTGGCCCAGAAGTCCAGCAGAACAGGCTTTGCGCTGTGCAGCACCTCGGCTTCAAAATTTTCTTTGGTAATGGTAACAACAGCCATATCGGTTTCCTCCATTTTTTTATCCGCACCCTCTGCGGGGGCGGTCAGTTCCCTCAAAAGAAGGAGTGATTCTTACTTATGGCTCTAGTATACCCCAAACGACAGGATATTTCCAGAGACAATCTGTGAACAAAAAAAAGGCGGCGGCCCGCCCGCTTGGGGGAGAGCCGCCGCCCTGTGTTGTTCTTTGGAGTTCTCCGGGCTGTCTGGTCAGAACGATCAGGCCGTGACCCAGGCGATCGCGGTAACGGGCCACCAGCCGGTCAGGTTCAGAGCGGTGTAAACGCCAACGATTGCGTTGCCGATGGACTTACCCATGTAATCGGCAGCGGCATTGATGCCCTTTGCTGCCAGATCGGTGATATTCTCGCCGTTCTTCTTGTTGTTCTTGATCCAGGTACGGGTCTGATCCAGACCCCAGATCAGGTTTGCAACAGAAATGACTGCGCCAATCGTCCAACCCACAGCAAACGGAGCGGTAAAACCGTCGCCGCCGCTGGTATAGGTCATTTCTTCTTCATTCATCACGTTGTAGTTCGCGGGCAGCATGAGCTTCTTTTCCATAATAATACTCCTTTATAAAAGCATTTATTGCACGGTGCAACATACACCGCAAGTTACAGAAAACAGACCCGGTATCCCACTTTCCCGGCTTACAGGATCAGCAGAACAGCGCTCAGGGGAGCCAGAGCCACCACCATGGTGCTGGAAACGGCATCCCGGACAAAATTGGCTGCGGACTTGGACATATCCTCACCGACGGCATCTGCGGCACGGCCCAGAACGGTGAAGAGGTTGCCCTCACGGTTGCTCTTCTTGTTCAGCCAGTCCTTGGAAACGGAAATACCCCAGATATAGCTGGCACCCAGCACCACAGCACCCACAACCGTAGCGGCAGTGGTTGCAAAGCCGCCGATATCGGAACCGCCCTGGGTATAGGTCATCTCTTCTTCGGAAAGCACTGCGTATTCAGCAGGCAGATTCATGTTCTTGTTCATAGGTCTCATACTCCTTTTTTGAGCAGCTTGAACCGATGGTCTTCTTTCCCAATTTACCATCTGGTTTCCAGCCTTATATTACTACATCACACAGTCTCATGCAATGGATTTTGTGAAAAACAATCAAAAATCGGAAAGTCGCATGAAAAAACAAACGAAAGTTTGGTGAAAAGCACTGCAATAATTTTCCACTCAGCCTGCCACGCCCGCGCGGTAGAGATACGGATCGGTGGTGAAGCTGGCATAGCTGTACAGCACAAGGATCTGGTCGTAGTCGTTGGCCGCAATGAGCTGGTCCAGCCCATAGTTATAGTTGCGGAAATCCACCACGTCGATGGCCCCATAGTTGGCTGTCAGGTAGGGCACAAAGCTGTTGGCATAGCTGTCCTTGATGACCAGGATTTTTCCCTCGCCGTCACCCTCCACCCGGCTCAGGCCGTTGTTGCCGTGCAGGAACATGGCGTACTTATCATACACCTTCAGCTTGTCCAGATCATACAGGCCGGTGGTGGTGCCCTCGGTGGGCTGGCCCGGGCCGGTGACGTTCCAGACCGTCAGGCTGTTCTGCAGGTCGTACCAGGTAATGGTGTCAGGCTCGGCATTCCAGGTGCGGGCCTTGGAGTAGTGGGTGCCGTAGAAATCCTCACAGGTCTCAGCCGTGTGGGCATCCCGGTCAAAGGGGGTCAGGCCCAGCGTCTCGCAGAACTGCTGGTAGGCGTAGTAGGCCCCCAGCGTCGTCCAGTGGTGGTCAGTGCGGTAGTAGAGGTATTCCCCCTTGTGCTCCGTCAGGGCGGGCAGGACATCAATGAACCGCCCGTAGGCCTCCCCCTGTGCGGCAACGCCTTCCAGAATGCCCTTCTCATCGATCTGGGGTGCCCCCGCCGGGATATTCTCAGGGTAGACCACCGAGGCCGACGGCACCAGCATGAGGTTCACCCTGCCCGGGTAGCGCTGGGCAAGGCTCTGGACGGCGGCAAGGTTCTTGGCCATCCCCTTTTCCTCATTTTTCAGGATGCTGTAATGCCGGGCGAACATCATGTGCTCCCGGCCCAGCAGGATGCCGCCGCTCTGGGTCTTTTGGAAGAGGGTGGTCTCCGCCGCGCTCTGCAGGCTGATCCACTGGTCGCGGCCAAACACCTGATCCTTGACGTATCGGGTGTAGCTGGTGAAGTAGTTGTTCAGCCCGTCGGCGGAAACAGCGGTCAGCCTGGGCCGCTGGGTCAGGGTGGTGTTTTCCAGTTCACTGTACGCGCGGTCGGGCGTGGCCATATCCAGCACGAACAGCCCGATAAAGAACAGCCCGAAGGCCACCAGCACCGGATACCGGAACAGAGAGGGAGTTTTCTTTGTATGCTTGTCCATTCAGATCCCCTCCTCAGAAGTTGAAATACAGGAACGGGCTGTTGGTGCTGCCCACCACATACGCCGTGGAGAGCACCAGAAGCACCAGCACCGCAGCCACACGGGTCACGGTGTGTTTGCGCAGGGCGTTCCAGAGCTTCTCAATGAGCGGGGTGCAGCACAGAATGCTGACCGCCAGCAGTACGCCGTAGTTGCGCAGGAAGTAGACCGGAGACGCACCGCCCGAGGGGAGAAAGAGCTTGCGGAACAGCAGTCCGAAGCCCACCCCGGCCTCGTTGCCCACAAACATGGCCCAGCCCACCACCACAAGGAACATGGTGTAGATGTGGGGCCAGATCCTGCCTTTTTCCAGATATTTGAGCAGGAACAGCTTTTCAAGGGCCAGCAAAACAAAGTAGTACAGGCCCCAGCAGATAAAGTTCCAGTCTGCGCCGTGCCAGATGCCGGTGAGCAGCTCCACCACGAACAAGTTGAAGATCTGCCGCTTCAGGCCCTTGCGGTTGCCGCCCAGCGGGATATAGACATACTCGCGGAACCAGCCGGAAAGGGTCATGTGCCAGCGCCGCCAGAACTCGGTGATGGAACGGGAGATATAGGGGAAATTGAAGTTCTGGGGGAAATCGAAGCCCAGCATCTTGCCCATACCGATGGCCATCATGGAGTAACCGGAAAAATCAAAGTAGAGCTGGAGCGAATAGGCGATGACACCCAGCCAGACCAGCGGCGTGGACGCATTGGCAAGGCCCACAAAAGTGGTGGAAGGGCTGTCGGCAATGCCGATGATATCCGTCCAGAGTGCGCCGACGGCATCCGCCAGCAGGACCTTTTTTGCCAGACCGAAGGTGAACAGGGTCATGCCTTCCTCGATCTGCTGTAAGCTGTAACGATGCTTGTAAACATGCAGCTGGGCCGAGACATCCCGATACTTGACGATGGGGCCCGCAATGAGCTGGGGGAACATGACAACATAAGCGCCGAAGTCGATGATGTTGTGCTCAGTCTTTACCTCCCGGCGGTAGACATCAATGGTGTAGGAAAGGGTCTGGAAAGTATAAAAGCTGATGCCCAGCGGCAGGACGCTGATGCCCTGAATGGCCGCAAATCCGGTGCCCAGCAGGCTGTTGATGCTGCGCAGGACAAAGTTTGCGTACTTGAAGTAGAACAGCATCCCCAGGCTGGCTGCAAGGGCGACCAGCAGCAGCACCTTGCGCACGCCGGGCTTTGCGTCAAACGCTTCCAGCCCCAGGCCGCAGAGATAGTTGATGAGGATCAGGGCCAGCATGACCGGGAAGAACCGGACCTCACCCCAGCAGTAGAACACCAGACTGCACGCAAAGAGCACCGTATTCTTGAGCTTTGCGGGCGCAAGGTAATACAGCGCCAGCGTGATGGGAAGAAACCGGAACAGAAAGATGATGGTGCTGAAAACCAAGGCTTCGACCTCCTTCAAAAAAAGAGCTGCTGCAAATGCCCTCTCATACTCGCTGCGCTCGTCAGCTCTCCCTTTGGGAGAGGCGGCAGTGCGGAGCATTGACGGAGAGGGCCTGCAGCAGCCCCATTCAGTTTTATTTTACGCTCCCAGTGCGCTGTCCACTGCGCTGTCCAGATCGGCAGTGCACTCGTTGGAAGCGATGACCATGACCACGGTGTTGTCCTTGAAAGCGATCACGGCGTTCTCCACATTTTCCTGGGCCTGGGCGAACTCCGCGTAGTTGCCGTAGAACGCCACCTGATCCTGCTGGTAAGCGGTCAGCTGGTTTGCAACCTCTTCCGCCTTGCCGTCAGCAGCTTCAATGACCAGCACCATGCCGGCATCGCCGTTGTCGTTGCTCTTCACGCCCTTGTAGCTCACCACATCCTCAGCGGGCAGGTTGAAATCGTACTCAATATTCATGGCAGCGATCTCAAACTGGTTGGAGATGGGGTTGGCGTTCAGCAGGGTCTCGAACGGTGCGTTCAGGGCATCGGTGCTGTTGTCTTCGCCCAGCGGGATGCTGGAGGCCTGGCTCAGCACAGTGGAGGCAGGCTCAGAGGACGCGGCAGAAGAAGCGGTAGAACCGGAAGAAGAACCGCAGCCGGCCAGCAGAGCACAGCTCAGGGCCAGAGAACCAGCGGTCAGAATGATTTTAGCACGAAGTTTCATGGATTATTCCCTCTTTTATCTGTTTTACACCGGTTCGCCCACGCGGAAGAGTTTCCGACAACGAACCATTGTTATCTTACCATATCAAAGCCCGAATTGCAAACGGCAGGCAGAAGATTTTACGGTTTCTTCACCAGCGCTTTGCCGCTCAGTCCGCGATCTGCTGCAGGGCGGCGATATAGTCCTCAAAGCACAGGCCGCTGGCGTTGATCTTTGCGGCATTTTCCACGCCCACATAGCGCCAGTGCCAGGGCTCATAGGTGATCTCGGTCTTCTCCTCGGCCCCCTTGGGGTAGCGCAGGATGAACCCGTACTCCCCGGCGTGCTGGCAGAGCCAGCGGAAAGCAGCCGTGTTCTCAAAGCCCTCGTCCAGGCCGGTGTGCTCGGGGCTGTTCAGGTCTGCAGCCAGGCCGCAGTTGTGCTCAGAGTAGCCCGGCGGGTTGACGATGGCAGCGGCCATTTCCTTCGCCTTGGCATCGTCATAGCCCTGCTGCTTATAATAGTTGGTCTTTTTCTCGTAGAGGCTGGTCTGGTAGGACACGCTGCGGTAGCCGCTCTGCATCCAGACGGTCACGTTCTCCGCAGCAGCAGCCTTCTGCAGCTCCAGAAAGGCATTGCAGGCCACGGTCTGCAGGGTCTTGTTCACTGCGGTCTTGGAGCCGCACTCGGCGGTCTCAAAGGTGTAGTTTTCCGGCATCTTATTGGTGTGGTTCACAAGGATCATCAGCGGGTCGGCCAGCATGGCCTTCGCCTCGGCAGCGGTCAGGCCCAGCAGGTTGTCCCGGCTCTCCACGCTCTCAGAGGCGGCTCCGCTCACGGCGCTGCTCTCCACCTTGCTGCCCGGCGCAGCCGACGGCAGACTGCCGGCCGCACTATTGGCGGTGCTCCCGGCGGCATCTGCCGTGGGCACCGGGGCCTTGCGGTGGGAAAGCAGGAAGGACACACCGCCCACGGCCACGCAGACCACAAGGGTCAGCCCGGCGATGCGGCGGATGGCGCGGTTGCGTCGCCGCCGCCGGATCTCTGCCCGGGTCAGGCGGCGGCGGTGGATGGGTTGCTGCTGATTCATAAGAGACCTTCTTTCTCGGTTCGTTTTCTGTATATTATGTTTCTCCGGGGGCATCCTAAACCCGAGGTGACAGCCATGAAGATGACAGCGGAAGAATACGCGCGGCGGGTGAAACAGGTCGGCCCCCGCTCCCCTCTGGGCTCCGACTGCCTGTGGGCCTTCTGCGTGGGCGGCGGCATCTGCCTGCTGGGCGAGGTGCTGCGCGGGTGGTATCTTGGTATGGGGCTGGATGCTGAGCTTGCCGGCACCCTGACCAGCTGCACCCTCATCGTGCTGTCGGCCCTGCTGACCACGCTGGGCCTCTACCAGAAGCTTGCCGCCAAAGCCGGGGCAGGCTCGCTGGTGCCCATCACGGGCTTTGCCAACGCCGTGGTCAGCGCCGCCATCGAGTTCAAGCCCGAGGGCCGGGTCTGCGGCACCGGAGCCAAGATGTTCACCATTGCAGGGCCGGTCATCGTGTACGGCACGCTGGCCGCTGTGGTCTACGGTGGGGTGCTCTGGCTGCTGGGCGGCTGACCGCTCTGTCTACAATACGCCTGCCGGGGTGCAAAAATTGCAGTTTTCCGGCAAAGCGGATGGAGCAGAATATCGCACGAGCGCTATTATAGCACAAATTCCAAAGAAAAACAGCCCTGAAAGGGGGATTTTTTCATGGCGACACGCCGGGGTGACACCCTGATCTTTCCAAAACCGCCTGTCATCGCCGCACACGCCTGCATCGGCGGCAAAAAGGAGGGCGAAAGCCCGCTGGCGGCAGAGTTCGATGAGCTGCACAGTGACAACCGCCTCGGGCAGGCCAGCTGGGAGGCCGCTGAAACGCAGCTGCAATTACAGACGGCGCGGCTCTGCCTGAAAAAAGCCCACGCCACCGAAAAGGATGTGAGCCTCCTGCTGGCCGGAGACCTGCAGGCCCAGTGCACGGCTTCGGGCTATGCGGCCCGGGCGCTGGGCCTGCCCTTTGCGGGGCTGTTCGGGGCCTGCAGCACCATGGCCGAGGCGCTGGGCGTTGGGGCCTGCCTGTGCAGCGCCGGAATGGCAGACGGCCTGCTGGCCATGACCTCCAGCCACTTCTGCACCGCCGAGCGGCAGTTCCGCACCCCGCTTTCCTACGGAGCCGTGCGCACCCCCACCGCCCAGTGGACTGCCACGGCGGCAGGGGCCTGCCTGCTCCGCCCCGCCGGGCAGGGGGTTGGCATCCGGGCCGTGACCTTTGGCCGGGTGCAGGATCTGGGCATCCGGGACATCAACAACATGGGGGCCGCCATGGCTCCTGCTGCGGCGGCAACGCTCCTGCGCTACCTCACTGATACCAACACCCAGCCGCAGGAGTTCGATGCCATCTGCACCGGCGACCTGGGCCATGTGGGCAGTCAGCTGTTCCGGGAGCTGCTGGCCGCCGAGGGCCTGCTCCTCAAGAACCATGTGGACTGCGGTTCCCTCCTCTATGATGCCGAGGGCCAGTCGGTGCACAGCGGCGCTTCGGGGCCGGGATGCTGTGCGGCAGTGCTCTGCGGGCATCTCCTGCCCCGGCTGGAGCGGCGGGGCCAGCGCCGGGTGCTCTTTCTGGCCACAGGCGCGCTGATGAGCCAAACCACCTTTTTGCAGAAGGAGAGCATCCCCGCCATCTCACACCTGGTGGAGCTTGCTGCCCCAGAGGAACAGAACGGAGGGAACACATGAACTATTTCTGGGCATTCGTTGCAGGCGGGGCCATCTGCGTGGTGGGCCAGCTCTTTCTCGACCTGACCGCCCTGACCCCCGCCCGTATCCTGACGGGCTATGTGGTGGCGGGCGTGGTGCTCTCGGCCCTTGGGTGGTATTCGCCGCTGGCTGAGTTTGCAGGCTGCGGTGCCACCGTTCCCCTGCTGGGCTTCGGGCATCTGCTTGCCAAAGGCGTGCGCACCGCCCTTGCCGAAGAAGGAGCCATCGGCATCCTGACCGGCGGGCTGACCGCCGCTGCTGCAGGCATCACCACCAGCCTTGTCTGCGGCGTGGTCTGTTCGCTGGTGGGCCGCAGCCACGACCAGAACTGAAGCAGAACCCTTCCCGGGACGATACACGTTTTTCGTGCATCGTCCTTTTCTGCGCCGATTCGCGCTCTCTGTATGGTATACTTTTCCAGAAAAGGAGATGATAGTCATGCGTGAGACCCTTGCAACGATCCTATGGGAGGGCTGGACAGCCCTCGTGCTCTGCACGGCGGCGGTATTCCTGCCCGGCAGCGAGGCCCTTACATATCCCGCCGTGCTCTGGCCCGGGCTGGTACTGGCAGCTGCTGTGCCTGCAGGATGGGTGTTCTGGGCGCTGGCGGAACAGCCTGCACCCCTGCCCCCGGAACAGCTGCTGGAAAAACAAAAACCCCCGTATCGGGTTCCCGATACAGAGGTTTTGTTCGTCAGTCGATCCCTTGATCTGTCGTAAATCAGGCGTTCTTGTTTGCACGCTTGGCCATACGGCTGATCTTGCGAGAAGCGGTGTTCTTCTTGATGACACCCTTAGCGCGAGCCTTGTCGATCGCGGAAACAGCAGCCAGGACGGTTGCGTCCTTGTCAGCGGCATTCGCATCGATGGCAGCGTCTGCCTTCTTGACGACTGTTTTCAGGTTGGTCTTAATGGCCTTGTTGTGAGCCTGCTCTGCAGCAGCCTGCACGACGCGGTCCTTCTGAGATTTGATGTTAGGCATTCGTTCCACCTCCTTGGCTACCTATAACAGCGCACCTTATGATACCATATTTGCCGTACCAGCGCAAGCCTTTTTTGAATTTTTGTTTAGAAATTTTTCATTTTCCCATACTTCTGGTACCGTTTGGGCGGGAAAAGCGCCCAAATACGGAAATTCAGCCGGATGGGGGATGCAAAATGCGGGAAACTGACCTTGCCGATGAACTGTTCGGCCAGCCGGGCAAAACCGCCCTGCCCGCCGGGGTGCGCGTGGCAACGGCCCGTCAGGGCGGCGTGACGATCACCCGGGTAGAGATCGCGCGGGAGGGGCTGGCGCGGCCGCGGGGCCGGTATGTGACACTGGAGGTTCCCAGCGTGAGCCTGCTGGACGAGCGGGACAGCGCCGTGATCGAAGCCGCCGCCGCAGAGCTGCGGCCCCTGCTGCCACCCGAAGGCCCGGTGCTGGTGCTGGGGGTGGGCAACCGCCGGGTCACGGCGGATGCTCTGGGCCCCCGCACGGTGCAGAAGGTGTTCGTGACCATGGGGCCGCGCACCGTACCGGTACAGGGCATCCGGCCGGTGGCGGCTGTGGCCCCGGGGGTATCGGCGGCCACCGGCCTGAGCTTACAGCAGCTGGCCGGAGCGCTGGTGCGGGAACTGCGGCCCGCCGCCCTGCTTTGTGTGGACAGCCTTTGCTCTGCTGAGCCGGAGCGGCTGGGCCGGACGCTCCAGTTTTCAGACACCGGGCTCCACCCGGCCCAGCCCGACCACTCCCGGCATCTGGATGCCGCCCGGCTGGGTGTGCCTGTTCTTGCGGCGGGCATCCCCACCCTGATGCAGGCCGAGGAGGGCCGGGATCTGGTCGTCACGCCCCGGGATCTGGACGGGGTCATCGCCCACGGCGCGGCCCTGCTGGGGGCTGCCATCAACCGGGCCCTGCAGCCAAAGCTGAGTGTGGCGCAGTTGTGCTGGCTGGTGGGGTAACCCTCTCGGTCTCGCCTTCGCTTGCCTGCTCCCCTGATAGGGGCCAGATTTATGCTGCTGCCGGCCTGCTGTTCCTACTGGGAGAGGCAGCAATCCGTTCGCATTGACGGAGCGGTTCTCTCATATCTATTTTGCAGAAGGGGGTGAGGTTCCATGCGCAGGCGGGAAATGGCGGGGTGCAGGCACACCCTGCCTTTTGCGGCGGCGGCAGGCCTTGCGCTGGGGCTGGCGCTGTTTGCACACCAGCTGCTCCTCACGCTGGCGGCGGTGGTCATCGGGCCGCTGCCAGCCGTGCAGACCGCCCTTTACCTGAGCCGGAAAGACCTCTCCGAGAATGCCGCACAGGCCGTGAGCAAACCCGCGCAGGAAACACAGGCAGAGCCCGCACAGGAGGCTCCCGCCCTGCCTGCCGGTGACATTGAAGCCTACCTTGTCCCGCTGGAAGGCGATGATGCCCGCCCGGAGGGAGCCGGTGCCATCCTGGAAAAGAACTATCCGCAGGGCAGCGGGGAGAAATACATTCCCTGCGGCAGCGGCAGCATCAAGAACAACACCAGCGTCTCCAGCGCCGACATTGCCGCCGAGATCACCAACCCGCTCCCCTTTGCGGTGGAGTGGAACAGCCCCGACCCGCAGATCCTCATCATGCACACCCATGCCACTGAGGACTACCGGCTCTCGGCAGGGCTGTGGTACCGCCCGGGGGACGGTTCCCGCACCACCGACCGGGACCTCAACATGTGCGCTGTGGGCCGGGTGATGGCGGACACCCTCAACGCTGCCGGGCTCAATACCCTGCACGATGAGACCCTGAACGACTACCCCAGCTACACCGGAAGCTACGCCAACAGCCGCGCGGTGGTGCAGCAATACTTATCGCAGTATCCCAGCATCAAGATCGTGCTGGATGTCCACCGGGATGCCATCGAGACTGAGAACGGCTCCCGCATGGCCCCGGTGTGCACCGTCAACGGGCGGCAGGCGGCGCAGGTGATGATCATCTGCGGGTGCGACAACGGCACCACGGTCAGCCTGCCCAACTACCGGCTCAACCTCCGTTTTGCCGCCGCCTGGGAAACCGCCATGGAGGGCCTGTACCCCGGCTTCACCCGCCCGGTCCTGTTCAGCTACCGGTTCTACAATCAGGATCTGACCCCAGGCAGCCTGCTCATAGAGATCGGCGGGCACGGCAACAACCTGAACGAGGCCCTCTATGCCGGGCAGCTTGCCGCCCAAGGGTTGATTTCAGCATTAAAACAGTAAAACCTCCCAGTCCGCATCTGCTTCTTTGGCAAGTACGACCTGCCCTCTTTGCCAAGGGCTCCCCTATCAGGGAGCTGGCGAGCGAATGCGAGACTGAGAGGTTTATTTTATTTCTGCTTATTCGTATACGATGCAGCCCAGGATCTGCTTGCCCAGCCGAACGATCTTCTCGTTCTGCTCCCGCACGGCATCGGTGCGGGTGACCGTGCAGTCGGCGGCCAGCACAATGGCATCGGCGGCCACCACATGGGGCACGGTGGCAGCGGCCTTGAGGATGCTCTCGGCGGCGGTCACGCTCTGGCCGCGCAGGGGTTCCGTGGCCTGCAGGGCAGCGGCCAGTGCTTCCAGCTGGTCCGCAGGCAGGTCGCCGGTGACCAGAATATTCTTCGCCTCCGGGGCGCGGCTGCGGATGGTCTGAGCCATCAGGCAGAGCATCTCAGCGTCCGCGCTGCCATCGGGGCGGCCCTCCATCTGATAGAGCTTTGCATCCAGCTTTCCGGCTTTCTTGGTGCGGTCGCTGGCCAGTGCGCCCAGCACGGGCAGGCCGGTGGAGCGGTTCAGCTCGCTGGCCGAGTAGACCATGCCGTCCAGCAGGAACCTGACCACAACCACGCCGCAGGCAAGCACACCGCCCAGCAGGAAGCCAATGAGCAGGTACTTTGCCACCGAGGAGGCAGCGCCGCCGCCCAGTGCGGGCTCCTCCGCACTCTCCCAAGTACTCTTAGCAGAAGCCAGATTGTCATCCAGCGCCTGACGGGCACTCTGCAGTTCCACCAGCTGGCTCTGCAGATTCTGAACATCTTCATTGCTCGTCTGCTGCAACGCACGCAGTTCCGTGGAGACCCCCTGTGTCACGCTCTGATCAATCACGCGTACACTGTGGCTGCACACAGCAGCTGCCGCTTTATCATGGATCAGATCCAGACGACCCAGCAGCGCGTTCAGAATTTTCTCTGCGGTCTGCTGATCTGCAGCATACGCCTGCAAGGTCATCACGCCGTTATACTCGCCACTGTCGTTCTGGGAAAGTTCTACCGTGACCACGCCCTTCAGGTAGCGCACATCTACCCCTACGGCATCAGCGGCAGCATTCATGGAGTCACCGCTGACCAGCTGTTTCTGATATGCAGCCAGCAATGCACCGGTCGGGTCAACATTCTGATACGCAGAACCCGGCTGGATTTTGTAGCCGCTGTCAATATAAAGGTCAGCCTGCGCCGTCCAGACATTATAAACGTCCAGATTTTTTAGCAGCGACTTTTCTGCATAGTCCTGTGCCTGTTTCAGTGCTTCCTGCACACTAGACTGCGCATCCTCGTTGCTCTTCGCCGTCAGCTCGTACTGCTGCACAGCAAACTCATAATCCTTCTCTTTCTGCTGATACTCAGCCAGAGCCTCTTCATAAGCAACCTGATCTTCTGCCGAAACAGCGCCGCCGCGCAGGATCTTTACCCCGGCAAGGCCGCCAGCGATCACAGCACAGACAACCGCGGTCAGCAGGATGGGCTTGAGCTTGTGCAGAAGGGTCACCATGAGCGCGACGAGGTCGATCTCTTCCTCATCCTGTGCGCCGGTGGGGTAAGTGGTTTGATTTTCGTTCATGCTCTACTCCTCAGGACAAAGCCAATCTTCATGTTTGTTCCGTTTTGTGCAATGCACATACTATAACAGGATAAATAATAGCATCCTTTCCGTCATAATTCAACCGTTTTTCCACAAAAAGCCGATTGACAAACCGGTGCTGCTGTGCTATTTTTAGAATTACTGAAAAGCAAGGATCGGGAAAAGTAACGCATCCCGGACGCTACAGAGAGCGCGGCAGCAGCTGAGAGCCGCGTGCGGGCCAGTGCGCGAACGAACACCCGGGAGCTGCAAGCTGAACACGGCATTCCGCCGCCAGTAGGTGCGCCGCAAAGCCCAGCGTTACCAGGGCAGCGCTTATTGGAGCGCGCGAGCGACCGGACACTTCCGGTAATTCAGGTGGCACCGCGGACATTACAAGACAGC